>ERZ808252.1043-NODE-1043-length-22579-cov-4.370760_pt1 | contig 22579 bp, 18 predicted proteins | sample MGYA00521242_ERZ808252 | MGnify/ENA primary metagenome ERZ808252 (study PRJEB31516, sample SAMN03275581) | gut metagenome | biome: mammalia-associated habitat; material: feces | host: Papio cynocephalus | place: Kenya | collected 2012-08-07 ...
GTCGCCGGCCTCGGCGAAGTCTATGTCATCGGTCAGGCAGGCGTTGAGGTTGTTGTCCACGGTGTTGACCATTCGGCTGAACCATGCCACATCGCCTGCGGTGGCCAGCTGGTAGAAGCCCGCTACGGGCTGCTTGTAGTCCTTGTCCAGCGCGCCGCACTCCTGGCATATTCCCTCGTCCCACTGGTGAGGGGGAATCACCGACGTGTTCTCGTTGGAGTAGGTGAGCTCGCCGCCCGCGCTGGTGCCGTCACACCGCAACTGGCCCACGGCATACACCACCTTGTGTTCATCCCAGGGCAGGGGAGCGGCGTCGGTGCCAAGTGTCTGGCGCCATACGGGGTTCTCGCTGCTGTTGCCGTTGATCACATAGCAGAGTTGGCCTGTGGCCAGCATCTCGGCGCTGATGGTGCCGTTCTCGTTGGCCTTGAGCCCGCCCGTGTAGTCGTTGGCGCAGTAGCATCCGCTGATGGTGGTGTTGCCTCCTCCACGGCAGAAGTTGTAGCTGGTGTGCTGCGCGATTTCGCTCACGGTCCAGCAGTCAGTCACCTTGGAGCCCACGTTGCCCTGCCAGGCCGAGATGCAGGCCACGTCGCCTGCCGACTCGATGCGTCCCGTGCTGAAGCAGCGGGTGATGTTGGTCACGTTGCCCGCGTTGGCGTTTCCTATGATGCCGGCGGCGGCGTTGCTGCCCGCGCCCTCACAGGTCACGGGGCACATGGTGCCCACATTGGTGATGCTGGTGGTGAAGGAGCCGGTCGTGTGGCCGATGAGTCCGCCCGAGTAGCGGCTGCCCCTTACCGAGCATGTGGCATCGATGAGCAGGTCATGCAGGTTGGCGGCCGTGGCCGTGCCGAAGAGTCCTGCCACGTCCTGCACGTCCACGGTCATGTGGCTGATTGTGTGGCGCGCGCCGTCCATCTCGCCCACGAAGGGGTGGGTGTCGTTGCCGATGGGTGTCCAGTTCTCGCCGCCCAGGTCGATGTCCCGGGTCAGGCGGAAGTCCATCTTTTCCACAGCCCCGCTGTTGACCTGCCCGGCCACCCAGCGCAGGGCCGGTGCCGCGCTTATGAGGTAGAAGCCGTCCTCGGCCTGCTCAGGCTTCCCGCACACGGTGCAGAGGCCGGTGGCGGGGTCGATGGTGTGAGGGGTCTGGACGTAGCCCTTGTTCTCGTTGGAATAGCCGAAGTCCGCGCCGGTGGTGCCGTCGCAGTTCCTGGTGCCCACCATATACACGATGTCCTTGCTGGTGAGCGAGGGTATGGGGTCGGTGCCCAGGGTCTGCCGCCAGGCGGGCGCGTCGGTGCTCTTGCCGTTGATGATGTAGCACAGCTCGCCGCTTGCTGCGGCCCCGCTGGTCACCAGGGTGCCTTGCTTGCCGTAGTTGGTGGCGCAGCTGACCAGCGTCACGGCCGAGCCGGATGCCCCCGCGCGCGCCAGGCTGGTGGCCTCGTTCACGCCGGCATGTGTGTCGGCGATGCCCCAGCAGCCCTCCAGCGTGAACTGGTTGCTGCCCGTCCAGCCCGAGATGAAGGCGCATGAGGTGCCCGAGGCAATCTTTCCCGTGAACCAGCAGTTGCTTATCCTGCCCAGGCATCCGTGCGGGCTGTTGCCTATGATGCCGCCCACTCCGGCGTCGCCCGAACCGCCCTGCGAGGTGGGTGTGGCTGCCACGCTGCCCTGGTTGCCCAGTCCGCTCAGGGTGATGAAGGTGGCGCCCTGCGAGTGTCCTATGAGTCCCACGTGCTGCAGTCCCAGCAGTGAGCAGGTCTCGTCCAGCGTGAGGTTCTCCACGCGCGCCCCTCCCGATATGGTGCCGAAGAGTCCCACGCCCGCGGCCTTGGGACTGTTGATTACCAGGTGGCTTATCCTGTGGTGCTGTCCGTCGAAGTGTCCCCGGTAGGGGTACTTGTCGCTGCCTATCATGGGCCACTCCGCGTAGTCCTTCAGGTCGATGTCGGCAGCCAGCCGCACGTTCATCGTCATGTGCCCCGAGGCCACCATGTCGGCCACCCAGGCCAGTTGCTCGGCCGTGGCCACCTCATACACTCCGCCCACGGGAGCCAGGAACTCCTGGTTGATGGCGCCGCACTCGCTGCACCTGTAGCCGTCGAAGGTGTGCGCGGGCATCTGCGCCTCGCCCTTCACGTTGGTGAAGGCTGTGGCTCCCTGGCCGCTGCACGAGGGTGCTGTGGCATACACCACATCCGCGCTCAGGGGCTGGGGCACCTGGTCGGTGCCCAGCTTCTGCCCCATGCCCAGGCGGAAGGCTGCCTCGCCATCCGCCATCTGCTGTGCCGAGAGCAGGGTGACACCACCGTCCACTGTGCCCTTGAATCCCTCCAGCGCGTAGCAGTTGGTGAGGGTGGCCTTGGCTGCCGAGTTGCGCGCGATGGCACTCGACCCCGTGTTCATCACGATGTCCATCTCGCCGATGGCCAGGCAGTTGCTGATGTGCGTGGGGTTGTTGGCCCATCCCACGATGCCGGCGCAGTTGGTGGCAGCCTTTCCGCTGATCTTCCCGCTGAACACACACCGGTCTACCGATGTGCTATGGTCGGCCAGTCCCACGATTCCCGCGCAGGTGGCGTCGCCCGACACACCGCTGGTGATGCTCACGTCCGACCAGCAGTTGAGTATCGCGCCGCCATAGGAATAGGCGGCCACGCCCGCCGCGTGGGGGAAGTCCGAGGTGATGCTTCCCGACACATGCAGGTTGCGCACCACGCCCGACAGGTAGCCCACCAGGGCGGTGCCCTTGCCGGTGCCTGTGAGGCTCACGGTCACGGTGTGGCCCTGGCCGTCCAGCGTGCCGCTGAACTTGTGGGCACTGGTGCCTATCATGGCCGTCTGGCCCGTGTAGTCAATGTCGGCCGTAAGCACGGCCGAGGCCGTCTTGTCGCCCCCGTTGACCAGGGCGGCAAAGTCGGCCAAGTCCTGTGCGGTGCCTATCTGATAGGATCCGCCTGCCTGGGTGAGTGCCCAGGCCATGCTTCCGTAACACGCCAGGAGCGTGCACAGAAGCCATCGTGTAAGGTTTCTTCGCATGTGAAACTTGTTGAGGTTAGTATTGGGTCTGTCTTCTTCTCTTGCCGCGTGTGGGATTGTGGCGTGTCGCATGCCTTTGCGCTTCTCCCCTCTGGTCTTTCCGGGAACTGTTCGGGGGGAGGTTTCCTTGGCCTGTGGATATAGCTTGTCTGTCTGCAAAGTTAAGTGATTTCGTCGGTGGTGGGGGCTTCATGTGGTGATATTTAGCCATCTTTTCCTGTGTCATGCCTGTTTTTAGGGGTGTTCGTGACGATTTCGTGACAAGGTGTGTGTCCATCCTGTCCCATGGGGCGTGCGTGCGGGCAGTTCCCGTGGCGCCACCTCGGCTTTTGGGGCAGTGCGGTGCGATTGCAATCGCACCGCACTGCGTTGGCCATCGCACCGCGCTGCGATCGCCATCGCGGCGCGCTGCGTTGGATGCCCCATCGGCGCGTGTCGGGAGCGCGCGGCCTGCCGGATACCCGTCACCGCCGCATTTTCCCCCATGGGGCGCGTGCCGGTCAGTGCGCCTCGAGCCAGTTGGAGCCCCAGCCTGAGTCCGCCACGAGCGGGACGCGCAGGGCAAGGGCTTGCTGCATCTCCCCGATGACAAGCGCCTCGATGCGCTCCCTTTCGTCCCGGGGGACGCTGAAGTTCAGTTCGTCGTGCACCTGCAGGATCATCTTGGAGCGCAGGTGCTCGGCCTCCAGGCGGTGCTGGATGCGTATCATGGCCAGCTTGATGATGTCGGCGGCGGTGCCCTGGATGGGCGCGTTGATGGCGTTGCGCTCGGCATAGCCACGCACCACGGCATTGTGGCTGTTGATGTCGGGCAGGTAGCAGCGGCGGTGGCAGAGCGTCTCGGTGTAGCCCTTCTCGCGTGCCGTCTCTATGCTGCGTGTCATGTACTGGCGCACTCCGGGGTAGGTGTCGAAGTAGCCGTCGATGAGGCTCTTGGCCTCCTGGCGCGACACCCCCATGCGCTCGGCCAGGCCAAACGCGCTGATGCCGTAGATGATGCCGAAGTTTGCCGTCTTGGCCTTGCGCCGCTCATCGGGTGTGACCTCGGTGATGTCCTTGTGGAATATCTTGGCCGCAGTGGCCGCGTGGATGTCGTCGCCGTGCGTGAAGGCACTGATGAGGTTCTCGTCCTGGCTCAGATGCGCCATGATGCGGAGCTCTATCTGGCTGTAGTCGGCACTGAAGAAGAGGTCACCCTCATCGGGTATGAACGCCCTGCGCACCTCCTTGCCCAGCGCGTCGCGCACGGGTATGTTCTGCAGGTTGGGGTTGCTGCTCGACAGGCGTCCTGTGGTTGTCACCGTCTGGTTGAACGAGGTGTGGATGTGCCCGGTGGCGGGATTGACCAGCAGGGGGAGCGCGTCGATGTAGGTGCCCAGCAGTTTCTTCAGTCCCCGGTACTCCAGTATCTTGCCCACGATGGGGTGCTTGGGCCGCAGGCTCTCCAGCACCTCCTCGCTGGTCACGTACTGTCCCGTCTTGGTCTTCTTGGCCTTGCCGGACAGGTGCAGGCGGTCAAAGAGCACCTCGCCCACCTGCCGTGGACTGGACACATTGAAGTCCATGCCCGCCATGTCGTGTATCTCCTGCTCCATCTGCGCCATCTGGCGGGTGTATAGGGCCGAGGTGTCTGCCAGTGCCTTGGTGTCGATGCGCACGCCGTTGCGCTCCATCTGGGCCAGCACGGGCATGAGCGGCATCTCGATGTCACGGAAGAGGGCCGCGCAGCCCTCCTGCTCGAGCATGGGGGCGAAGGTGTGGTACAGGCGCAGGGTCACGTCGGCGTCCTCGGCGGCGTAGGGGCAGATGTCCTGCGGGGGCACCTGGGCCATGCTGCGCTGCTGCTTGCCGGTGCCTATGAGCTCCTCTATGTGGATGGTCTGGTAGTTGAGGTATGCCTCGGCCAGGTAGTCCATGCCGTGCCGCATCTCAGGGTGCAGCAGGTAGTGGGCTATCATGGTGTCAAACATGCGCCCGGCCAGGCGCACCCCGCAGGAGCGCAGCACCTGCAGGTCATACTTCATGTTCTGCCCCACCTTCAGCGTGCCGGGGTTCTCCAGGATGCCCCTGAACTCCCCCGCCACGCCGCAGGGGTCATCGCCCACAGGCACATACCAGGCCTCGCCCTCGTGCACGGCGAAACTCATGCCCACCAGCCGGGCGCGCATGGGGTCGGTGTCGGTGGTCTCGGTGTCGATGCTGACCTCGGTGGCCTGGGCCAGGGTGCGGACGAGCGCGGCGCGTTTCTGTGGCGTGTCGGCCAGGTGGTACCGCGCCCCGGTGTCGCGCCAGGTGAGCATGCGGCTGGCCTGTGTCGCGCCGGACGGGAGGCCGCCCCGTGTGGCGGTTGCCTCCCCGGTGGTCGCGGCGGAGGCGAACATGTCGCCCTGCACGTATCCTCCCCCGGTTTCCGGGTTCGCCCCGGGGGTGGGGGCGGCAGCCTGCATCTTGCGGCGCATGAGCGTGCGGAACTCCAGGCGCTCGTATATCTCCCGCAGGCGTGCGGTGTCGGGCTCGGTGAGCGCGAGGCTGTCCAGGTCCAGGGTGATGGGCGCGGTGGTGCAGATGGTGGCCAGCCAGCGGCTGGTGCGTATCTGTTCGGCGTTCGCCTCCACCTTCTGCCTGAGCGCGCCCTTGAGCGTGGAGGTGTTGGCGAGCAGCGCCTCCACGCTGCCGTACTCCCGCACGAGGCGGGTGGCGGTCTTCTCTCCCACGCCCGGGCAACCGGGAATGTTGTCGGACGCGTCGCCCATGAGCGCCAGCAGGTCTATCACCTGCGAGGGCCGCTGCAGCCCCCACTTGGCACACACCTCGGCGGGCCCCAGCACCATCGCCTCGGCCTTGCCCACGGCAGGCTTGTACATGCGTGTGTGGTCGGTCACCAGCTGGCCGTAGTCTTTGTCGGGCGTCATCATGTAGGTCTCCACGTCCAGCCGGTCGGCCTGGCGCGCCAGCGTGCCTATCACATCATCGGCCTCGTAGTCGGGAACCTCCAGGCAGGGGATGTGGTATGCCTCCAGTATCTGCTTGATGAAGGGGACGGCCAGGCGGACGGCTTCGGGTGTCTCCTCGCGCTGGGCTTTATATTGGGGGTAGGCTCTGTGCCGGAAGGTGCCGCCCGCCGGGTCGAAGGCCACGCCCAGGTGTGTGGGCCGCTCCTTCTGGATAACCTCCTCCAGGGTGTTCACAAAGCCCAGGATGGCCGAGGTGTTCTCCCCGCGCGAGTTCATGCGCGGATTCTTGATGAACGCGTAGTAGGCTCGGTAGATTAGCGCGTAGGCATCGAGCAGGTAGAGTTTCTTCATGCTTGTGTGCGGTAATGGGTGTAAAAGTAAGCAAAAAAGGCGAAACGCTGGGCGTTTTTGCGTAATTTTGCACCCGAAGAAAGCGAAAGATGAGTACACTGGAGTCCATACAAGCACCCGTGGAGACGGAACTGCAGGAGTTCCGCAGGCAGTTTGCCGAGACCCTTGAGTCGGACAACCCCCTGCTGCAAACGGCCTTGAGCCACATCCTCAAGCGCAGCGGCAAGATGGTGCGCCCCACCATGGTGATGCTCTCGGCACGCTCGGTGGGGACTGTGAGCCAGCGTGTGATGGACGTGGCTCTCTCGCTTGAGTTGCTGCACACGGCCTCGCTGGTGCACGACGATGTGGTCGACGAGAGTGACGAGAGGCGGGGACAGAGTTCCGTCAACGCGATGATGAACAACCAGACAGCCGTCCTGGTGGGTGACTACATCCTAAGCCGCTCGCTGCATCATGCGGCTCTCAGCGGCTCGGCCGAGATAGTGGAGGCGGTGGCTGCGCTGGGTCAGACGCTGGCCGATGGCGAACTCCAGCAACTGGCCAACCAGGATGCCGAGGATATCGATGAGATGTCGTACTATGGCGTCGTGCGCAAGAAGACGGCCAGCCTCTTTGCCGCGTGCGCCCGCTTGGGCGTGATGGCGGCGGGCGGCAGTGCCGAGCAGGCCGAGCGCATGAGGCAGCTGGGCAGCCTGGTGGGCACGTGTTTCCAGTTGCGCGATGACCTGCTGGACTTCTGTGGCAGCGAGAAGCTGGGCAAGCCGGCGGGCAACGACATGCGCGAGGGCAAGATAACCCTGCCCGTCATATCGGCCCTGAAGCATTCGGGAAACGCGGAGATACGCCGACTGGCCCTGCTCATACGCAGGCAGGAGGCCACCGAGGAGGACATACGCATGCTGACCAACCTGGCCACCCAGGAGGGTGGGGTGGACTACACCAAGTGGGCGATGAGGGAGTTCAGCATGATGGCCGACGGGCTGATTGACGAGAAGGCCGACCCCGAGGTGGTGCAGGCCCTGCATGGTTTTGTGCTCTTCATGTCCGACCGCGACTTTTAGCGGTCCTGTGCTTTCTGCCTTCCGTGTAGTTGCTCTATCTCTGGCAGTGTCATGCCAGTTGCCCGTGCGATGTGGGGGAGGGGTATCCCCATCCGCAGCAAGGTCATTGCGGTCTTCCTTTGGACTTCCTTGATACCTTCCTTTCGTCCTTCCTCGCGCCCCTCGGCACGTCCTTCCTTGCGCCCCTCGGCACGTCCCTTGGCCAGTCCTTCTTCCATTCCCTTGGCCTCTCCTTCGGCGAAACTGTCCTTGCGTGCCGTGTTGATGGCGTTCACGATGTCGCGATAGGCATTCATGCTGTCCTCGTAGAGTTTCACCTCCTCGGGGGCGAACTTGGCTATCTCGGCCTGCTCAAAGAGGCGGGTGAACACCCTCTCCTGCAGGGCGGCGGGGCGGTTCATCAGGGCCGAGAGGTTCTTGAGCACATACATCCACTTGTCGTACATGGTCACCAGTTCGTCCTCCCTCTTGTCAAACTTGGGTATCTCCACATAGATGTAGGTGAGCTTGTCATAGAACACCCTGGCGGTATCGACCTCCATGAGCTTCACCTCGTGATGCCAGCGGGTGGCCTCGTCGAGCCCGGTGGCAAAGCTGAAGTTGAGCAGGCCAATGGTATATACGGGCTTCAGGTGAAAGTCCCAGTCGCCTCCCCGCTGCGCCTGCTCGCGGATGGGAAAGGTGGAGTAGTAGATGGTTCTGTCCTTGAAGAACTCCTGATATACGTTCTGCATCTCCACGATGAACTTCTCCCCGGCCCGGTTCTCACAGAACACGTCAAACACGGCTCGGCGTGCGTCAAGGCGGTCACCCAGCTGCTCGGAGTTGAGATAGGTGATGTCCTGCACGTCCTGCTCGCCATGGAACAGTGCGTTGAGGAAGCTGATGAGCAGTTCCTTGTTGAACTCCGACCCGAAGAGACGCTTGAAGCCGAAGTCGGTGCGTGGATTGATGTATTTCTCAGTCATGTCCTGTGTCTTTGCGTCCCCTGCGGGACTTCGCTGGCAAATTTACTCATTTTATTCTCAAGCGCATTGCGATGCATGGGGAAATGTGCTCGTTTGTGGGTAAAACCATGCGGTGTGGGTTCTTGTACGGGCAAACAAGGGTCACACTCGTGTGCCCGCTTTATTGGAGGACGCAAGGGCGCGATTGCTATTGCCTTGCTCCGTATGGAGTTGTTCTATTGTCCTTTACTTTGTTTCGCTGGCTGTGGTGTCTTCCTCATCGTCCTTCTTGAACAGGAGGTCCCAGGTGTACTGCTGGATGAATGGAAAATACCAAGGCAAGGGCTTGCCATGCGTGAGGTTACGCTTGCGGATGAAGTAACAGTCGATGAGCGGCTTTATTACAAATCCATAAAAGAAAAGTGCAAAAACAAACCAGTTGGGCCCTAATAGCCAGCCTATGCCGAAAAGCGACAGTCCCGTGGTGGTGACGGCCAGGAAATACTTGAGTCTCATAGTTTTTGGGTGTTTATGTTGTCGGGGCATGCCTGTCGTGCCGGCAGCGCGTGCTTTTTTACTTGTTAGGGCAAAGTTATAGCTTTATTTTTTTTCGGTAAAGGAAAGGGCGGCTTTTGGGGATTCGGTGGTGTTCTTTGTGAACTGGATGGGACCACGGAGCCTGCCGTGAGGGTGTCGCGGCAGGCTTCATCGTGTGTGGCTCCCTGGCGGGAGGAGTGGGGCAGAGGTCAGTTGGACTGCAGGAGCTGCAGCAGCTTGTCCAACCTCGGTGCCATGATAATCTCCGTGCGGCGGTTGTGGGCGCGTCCCTCGGCTGTCTCGTTGGTGTCCACAGGCTTGAACTCGCCACGTCCGCAGGGCTGTATCTGCAGGGGGTTGACGTTGTAGGTCTCCGTGAGGATGCGCACCACACTGGTCGCGCGTATGACACTCAAGTCCCAGTTGTCCTGGAACACAGCGGTATGGATGGGCACATTGTCGGTGTGGCCTTCGATGTACACGTCTATCTCCGTCTGCCTGTTCAGCACCTGGGCCAGTTTTCCCAGAGCCTCGCGTCCCTGCTGGTTGACCACGGCCTTGCCCGACTCGAAGAGCAGCTTGTCGCTCAGCGACACATACACCTTGCCGTCCTTCTCGGTCACGGTGAGGTCATCGCTGCTGAATCCAAGCAGCGCGTCCTTCACGCTGGCCAGCAATTCCTTCACCTTGCGCTGCTGTTCGTCAATCACCCTTTGCAGTTGCGCGATGGTCTGCTCCCGCTCCTGGAGTTCCTTGATCTTCTGTGCAAGCGACGAGTTGAGTTTCTTGTTCTCGCTCTGGTTGTTGGCCAGCATGGCCTGGTAGTTGCGTATGCTCTTCTTGAGCAGGGCAGTGTCACCCATCAGCATGCCGCACCGCTGGTCAAGCGCGGCGTACTGGGCGCGGCTGTCGTTGAGCAGTGCGGCCAGACTGTCGCGCGAGTAGTAAGCGCGCCATCGTGCGTTCTCCGACTGCTCAAACTTCTTCCTGCCCACCACGCAGCCCGACATCATCAGTGTCGAGAGGGCGAGCACCCCCCAAGTCAGTTTCTTCATCTTGTTCTCCTTGTTGGTTGAAAATTCTGTTTCTCCTCTCTTGGCTCTCCCTTTCTTCTCTCTTGGCTCTGCTCCGGCGGGTTCCCCTCTGTGCTTGCCGCCCCGCCGCCCTCCGCCTGACATTTTGTCATGCCCCGGGGTGCGAATGGACTGGCCAGGGGGCGAAAAGTGCCCTTCGCGCAGTCCCGGCGGCTTCCGCTCTCCAGATTGACGGAAAACCCATGCACTTTTCATGTACTGCAAAATTCTAAGCAGCAGCGTGTTTGAGCCAGAAAACACCCTCTGAGAATCGCGCAAAAACGCCCACCTTCACACCGGGGCGTGTTTCGCGGAACGTCAGAGCCTCACGGGTCAGAAGTATTTCACCTCCTCGCCGGTCACCTCACTCAGGAGCAAGTTGGCCAGACGGCTTGTGCCCAGGCGGAACCACTGGTTGGTGAGCCACTGCTCGCCCAGCACCTCCTGCACGATGGTGTAATAGACGAGCGCGTCGTGAACCGTGTTGAGCCCCCCCGCAGGCTTGAAGCCCACCTGTATGCCCGTCTTGTCGTAGTACTCCTTGATGGCCTGGCACATCACATAGGCGGCCTCCGGCGTGGCGGCCGGCTTCTCCTTGCCGGTGCTGGTCTTGATATAGTCGGCTCCCGAGTACATGGCCAGCAGGCTGGCCTTCTTGATGGCCGAGGCCGAGGGCAGCAGTCCTGTCTCCAGGATGACCTTCAGATGGTGTTCCCCGCACACGGCTTTCAGTTCGCTTATCTCGTCACACACCGTCTCGTAGTCCCCGTCGAGGAACGCGCCCACGCTCATCACCATGTCTATCTCGGTGGCCCCGTCCTTGAGGGCAAGGGCGGTCTCGGCCACCTTCACCTCGATGAGTGCCTGCGAACTGGGGAATGAGCCGCTCACGCAGGCCACCTCCACACCCTCCACCTGCAGGGTCTCGCTCACCACCTGGGCGAAGCGTGGATACACGCAGATGGTGGCCACGTGGGGCAGTTGGGGATAGTCATTGTCAAAGTCATTGACGCGCTCGGTGAACTTCATCACGCTCTGGTCACTGTCGGTGGTCTTCAGCGTGGTGAGCTCAACGCTCCCCATCAGGAACTTCTTCACGTCCAGCGTGTCGTTGGCGGGTACCTTCTCGTCGATGATGCGCTTCACTATTGCGGCCACCTGCGTGTCGTCGAGCGTGGTGCTGTATTGTGAGAGCGCCTGTTCGTACTTGCTCTGCTCGCTCATGTCTGTGCTCTTAATTTGGGGTTGTTCTTATGTCTTTCCTTGTCTCTCAGTGTCTTCTTGCGGAAACTGGCTTCCAGCGCTTCGTTGAGGTCCACGCCCGTCTGGTTGGCCAGGCAGATGAGTGCCCACAGGATGTCGGCCATCTCTGCGGCGGGGTCGGTGTTCTCGCCCTCCTTGAACGACTGCTCGCCATACTTCCTGGCCACAATTCTTGCCAGTTCGCCCACCTCCTCGGTGAGCACGGCCATGTTGGTGAGCTCATTGAAATACCGCACGCCGTAGGTCCTGATCCATTCGTCCACGCGCTCCTGCGCCTCCCTGATGGTCATCTTTGCCCCTCCGTGATATAGTTATACAGGCAGAGTGCCCAGCACAGGCACGCTCCCAGGGCACAGGTGTAGCGCAACATCCGTTGCCTCCGGCTTTCCTGGTGGAAGTTGATGCTTGCAAGCAATCCCAGCCACAGCGTGGTGATGGACGCAAAGGCGAGCGTGTCGTTGGCCAGCCACAACCGGCTTGCCACGTGGCCCAAGAAGCCTGCGCATATAAGTGTGGTGGATAGCGTGTCCCGGTTGGTCCCTTTCATTGTCTCTTGTTTTCGGGAAGGTCTTACTCTTTGTTCTTGGTGTCCATGCAGATGGTGACGGGGCCGTCATTGAGCAGCTCCACCTTCATGTCGGCGCCGAACTCGCCTGTCTGTACACGCCCGTGGAGTCCCTCGCGAAGCCGTTCCGTGAAGGCCAGGTAGAGCGGTACGGCGTGCTCGTGGCGCGCGGCGCGTATCCAGCTTGGGCGGTTGCCCTTGCGGTAACTGGCCATCAGCGTGAACTGGCTCACCACCAGCACCTCGCCGTCCACGTCCAGCACGCTGCGGTTCATCACCCCCTGCTCATCGTCAAAGACACGCAGGGAGAGGATTTTGCGTGCGAGCCACTCCTTGTCCTCCACGGTGTCGGCCTCCTCGATGCCCAGGAGCACCAGTAACCCCTGTCCGATGCGGCTCTTCTTGACCCCGCCGACGGTCACGCTGGCGTGGCTCACCCTCTGTATCACGGCTCTCATTCCCAGTCTGTCCTTTCCCGCAAAGTTACGCCATTTATCTATAATCCCGCCGCTTTCCCAGGTCTTTTAACTCCTTTTGGGATTTGGGTGTCCTTTTCCCACCTTCTCGGGGGGTGGGGGAGCATGCGCTCTGGCCTTGTTTGGCCTCTGTTGCCTGCTGGCGTTTCTGCTCGCGCGATGCCTTTCCTGCAAGGGGGGCTGCGGCCCGGCTTCCTGGTTCTTCCCGTACTCTTGCCAACGCACCGCACTGCATCCGCCAACGCACCGCACTGCCTTTGTTCTGCTGCTGGCTTGGGGGAGTGGCTGCGCTTGGCTGAAAGCCGTAAGACATATGGTACAGGGAAGCGGTCCCGGGAGGACAGTTGGCATCACGAAATGCCTTTTAGAGCCAAATTCTTTACGCCTGTAAAGCGATGGGGACACAGGGACAGCAACGCTTTTGCATAGTCCCGCCCGCTTTTCCGTGTGCATTGTCCCTGTAGGGCGGGCCGCTGCCTGGTTTTTGCCATTTGCGCGCTTTCTGCGGCGTGAAACGCCCCGTGTGTGACACCTGCCTGGAGTGGCGGGCGTGCGGGCTTCCTGAGGGGGTCAAACGGGGGCTTCTTCGGGAGCGGATGTGGGGTGGAAGTGTGCGTGCAGGATCGTAGCCTTCTGCTGTCCCACCACATCCGCGAGTGCCTCCTGGGAGGCTTCACGCATGCGCTTGACGCTGTGGAAAGCCTTGAGCAACAGTTCCTTGCTCTTGGGGCCAATACCCTTGATGGAGTCTATCTCGCTGGCAATCTGGTGCTTGCTGCGCTTGTTGCGGTGGAATGTGATGGCGAAGCGGTGCACCTCGTCCTGGATGCGCGTGAGCAGGCGGAAGAGCGGGGAGTCGGGCTTGCAGCCAATGGTGCGCGGTGGGAAGCCGAACAGCAGTTCGTGGGTGCGGTGGCGGTCGTCCTTGGCCAGTCCGCCGATGGCGATGTCCAGGTGCAGTTCGTCCTCCACCACTTGCCTCACCGCCTCCATCTGCCCCCGCCCTCCATCGGTGATGATGAGGTCGGGCAGGGGAGTCCCTTCCTCCTTCATCCGGGTGTAGCGGCGTCGCACCACCTCCTGCATGCTGGCATAGTCGTCGGGGCCTGTGACCGTGCGTATGTTGTACTTGCGGTATTCCTGCTTGCTGGGCTTTCCCATGCGGAACACCACGCAGGCGGCCACGGCGTCCTGTCCGCTGATGTTCGAGTTGTCGAAGCACTCGATGTGGGCGGGCATGCGTGACATTCCCAGGAGCTCCTGGAGTTCCTTGAGCATGCGTGTCAGCTTTTGCTCGGGGTTCAGTTTGTCGGCCTGCTTGATGCGGTCGGCCTTGTACTGGAGGACGTTCAGTTTGCTCAGTTCTACGAGTTTTCGCTTCTCGCCCTTCTGTGGGACGGTAACGGTGACTCCCTCCAGCGGAAGTTCCACGGGGAACGGTACTATAACCTCCTTGCTCTCACTGCCGTAACGCTGCCTCATCTCCACTATTCCTGCAACCAGCAGGTCCTCCCCGGTCTCATCGAGACGCTTTGTGTACTCAAAGGTGAAGGCTTGGTTGATGCTGCCGTTTGTGACGTGCAGGTAGTTGATGTAGGCCGCGCGCTCGTGGTTTTCGATGTTGAACACATCCACGTTGTGTATGGTGCGGCTCACCACCTCGCTTCGGCTGCGGTAGTTGTCCAGCAGCAGGTACTTGCGCTTCACCTGTTCGGCCTCCTCGAAGCGCATCTCGGCGGCGAGGGCCTGCATCTGCTCCATGAGCTGGTGCTCGACCTGTGCCGTGTTTCCCTTGAGTATCTCCTCGGCCTCGGCGATGTCCCTCATGTAGTCGTCATGGCTCTGCAGTCCCACACAGGGTGCCTTGCAGTTCTTGATGTGGTATTCGAGGCACGCCTTGTGCTTCTTCCTCTCGATGCTCTCCTGTGTGATGCACTCGTGGCAGTGGCGCAGGGGGTAGAGGTTGCGTATGAGCTCGAGCAGTGCGTTCATGGTGGGAATGTGGCTGTAGGGGCCATAATACGTGCCGTGGCGGCGGTCGATGATGCGCGTCTGGAAGATGCGGGGGAAGTACTCGTGCGTCACCACGATGCTGGGATAGGTCTTCCCGTCCTTGAGCAGGATGTTGTAGCGCGGGTTCCACTGCTTGATGAGGTTGTTCTCCAGCAGCAAGGCGTCCTCCTCGGTGTTGACCACGATGTAGCGTATGTCGCGTATCTTGCTCACCAGGATGGCTGTCTTGCGGTTCTGGTGCTCCTTTGAGAAATAGGAATAGACGCGCCTCTTGAGGTTCTTGGCCTTGCCCACATAGATGATGGTGCCCGTGTCGTCGAGATACTGGTAACAGCCGGGGCGTTCGGGCAGGTTGAGCACGATGCCGCGCAGGTACTCCTGCAGGTTCTTCTTTCCCTCCATGTGATTGCGCTTTTGCAGTGTTTTCGTGTGCTTCGCGGCATGCGCGGGGGTGTCCCTTGCCTTTGTGGCCACCATCGCGCACGGGTTTATGGTCAGATTTTGATGAGCGCGGTCATCTCCACGGAGTCGTCAAATACGGCTCTTCCGTTGAGCCCCTCGCCCGTGAGTTCGATGATGAAGTTGATGTAGGTGTTCTGCGGGTGGAACTTCTGCACCAGGTTGTAGGCCGCCTTCATGCTTCCGCCTGTGGCCAGGAGGTCGTCATGCAGGAGCACCACATCCTTCTCGGTGATGGCGTCCTTGTGAATCTCGATGGTGTCCTTGCCGTACTCCTTCATGTATGATTCCTGGAGCGTGTCGGCGGGCAGTTTGCCGGTCTTGCGGCACATGACGAATCCTGCGTTCAGTTTGACGGCAAGCGCGGCTCCGAGCACAAAGCCCCGGCTCTCGATGCCCACCACCTTGGTGATGCCCTTGTCCTTGTAGAGGTCGTTCAGCTCGTTGACCATGATGCGCATGCACTTGGCACTCTTGAACAGCGTGCTCACGTCCTTGAACTGGATTCCCGGTATGGGGAAGTCGGGCACGTTGCGTAGGTTCTTCAGTAAAGTCTTGTTGTTCATTGTCAGCAACTTGTTGTTAAAGTGTTGTATCTTTGTTTCACGTGGAACTCAGCGGTTCATCAGTACCAACAGCACGCTGATGTCGCTGGGGCTCACGCCCGGTATGCGGCTTGCCTGTGCCAGGGTTTCGGGGTCGATGCGCGCGAGTTTCTGGCGTGCCTCGGTAGAGAGCGAGTGCAGGGTGTGGTAGTCAAACTTCCCCCTGATGCGTATGTTTTCCAGGCGTTGGATCTTGTCGGCGTTCTGACGCTCCCGCATGATGTATCCGGCGTATTTCACCCTCACCTCTGCCGCTTCGGCTATTTCTTCCCTGCGGTCGGTGATGCTTGTCAGCTTCTCGTGTAGTGCGGGAATCAGCGGGGAGAGGTTGGCGAAGGTGAGCATGGGGCGTGACAGCAGGTCGTAGAGTTTGCACCCGCGCTGCAGGGGCTCGCATCCAAGTGCCTCCAGTCCACTGTTGATGTGGTTCGGCTTCACTGAGTAGTCCTTGCAGAAGGTGATGAGTGACTCTATCTGTTCCTTCTTGCATAGCCAGTGCTGTAGACGCCCGGTGGTGGCCAGACCCGCCCGGTGGCTTCGCTCGGTGAGGCGAGCGTCGGCATCGTCCTGCCTCAGCAGGATGCGGTACTCGGCGCGGCTGGTGAACATGCGGTACGGCTCGTCCACCCCTTTGGCCACCAGGTCGTCGATGAGCACGCCTATGTAGGACTCGTCGCGCTTCATGACAAATGGTTCGGAACCTCCGCATTTCAACGCCGCGTTCATGCCTGCCACCAGTCCCTGCCCTGCGGCTTCCTCATAACCAGTGGTACCATTGACCTGCCCTGCCATGAACAGGCCGTCAATGACCTTTGACTCCAGTGAGTGCCGCAACTGTGTGGGGTCGAAATAATCGTATTCGATGGCATATCCGGGACGGTAAATCTGCAAGTCTCGGAAGGCGGGCACCAGGCGCAGAGCCTCCACCTGCGCGTCAATGGGCAGGCTGCTGCTGAATCCGTTCAGGTAGTACTCGTTGGTGTCGCTGCCCTCTGGCTCCAGGAAGAGCATGTGCTCCGTCTTGTCGGCAAAGGTGACCAGCTTGGTCTCGATGCTTGGGCAGTAGCGCGGGCCTATGCTTTTTATTTGCCCGTTGAACAGCGGGGAGTCGGGCAGGGATGCCTTGAGCCGGTCGTGTACCCGCTCGTTGGTGTAGGTAATCCAGCAGGGCAACTGTTCCATGGGCCTCCGCTCGCCCATGAAGGAGAACTTGTGGAAGTCGTCCTCGCCGTCCTGGCGCTGCATCTCGTCGAAGTGCACGCTGCGCCCGTCTATCCTCACGGGTGTGCCCGTCTTCATCCTTCCGGTGGTGATGCCGTGCCTGGTGATGCTCTCGGTGAGGTGCAGGCTGGGAGGCTCCGCGCAGCGTCCGCCAGGCCACTTGACCCTGCCGATGTGCATGAGGCCGTTGAGAAACGTGCCCGTCGTGATGATGACGCAACGGGCGCGTATCTCCACGCCCAGGTAGGTGGAAACTCCTGTCACACGGCCATCGCTCACGAGCAGTTCGCGCACCTGGTCCTGCCACACGCCCAGGTTGCCGGTGTGGTCCAGCACCTCCCTCCATGCCCAGATGTACTTGCCCCTGTCGCACTGGGCGCGGGGACTCCACATGGCCGGGCCCTTGCTCCGGTTGAGCATGCGGAATTGTATGGCGGTGCGGTCGGCCACCTCGCCGGTGTGCCCGCCCAGCGCGTCCACCTCGCGGACAATCTGCCCCTTGGCGATACCGCCCACGGCGGGGTTGCAGCTCATCTGCGCGATCTTGTTCATGTCCATGGTCACCAGACAGGTGCTGGCTCCCATGCGGGCACTTGCGCAGGCCGCCTCGCAGCCCGCGTGGCCGCCTCCCACCACCACCACGTCATATCTCAATTCCATCTTGGTCTGTTCTCCTCGCCTTGCGCGATGCGTTTGTTCGGGTCGCAAAAATAAGGTTTTCTGCCAACATTTGCGGGCAAATCTTGGCCAAATCACAAATTTGGCATAAATTTGTTCCGATATTGAGTACCCATTTATAGGTATGTACGCGAGCGAGACAACAAAATTCTATAATCAAATTCAGTTAATTTATGTGGTTAATTAAATCATCCATCGGCAGGAAGGTGGTAATGTCCGTGACCGGCATCGCCCTCATCCTGTTCTTGACGTTTCACGCGTCGATGAATGTGGTGGCTCTCTTCAGTGCCAGAGGTTACAACATGATCTGTGAGTTCCTCGGGGCCAACTGGTATGCCGTGGTGGCTACCCTGGGCCTGGCTGCCCTGGTGGCCCTGCACTTCATCTATGCCATCTGGCTCACCCTGCAGAACCGCAAGGCACGCGGCAACAACCGCTACGAGGTCACCCACAAGCCCGAAAAGGTGGAATGGGCAAGCCAGAACATGCTGGTGCTGGGCATCATCGTCATCCTGGGCATGGCCCTGCACCTCTACAATTTCTGGTACAACATGATGTGGGCTGAACTCACTGGCGCCGAGGGTGCCATCGCGCCCTCGGACGGCGTTGCCTTCATCGCCAGGACTTTCTCCTGCCCCTGCTACACGGTGGCCTACCTGGTGTGGCTCGCAGCCCTGTGGCTTCACCTGAACCATGGTTTCTGGAGCGCCATGCAGACTCTTGGCTGGAACGGCAAGGTGTGGTTCTGCCGCTGGAGGGCCATAGGCTGTGTCTATAACACCATCATCGTGCTGATGTTTGCGGCCGTGGCCGTGGCCTTCTCTTGTGGCTACCGTCCCGCCGACTGTCAGGAGGTGTGCGGCCAGGGAGCCCGCACCGAGACAGCCTGTCCCATGAAGGGCGGTTGTCCCCGGGGTGAGGGCAAGCCCGCCGGGTGCCAGGACAAGTGCCAGGACAAGTGTGGCGAGTGCCCCAACCAGTGCGGCCGTGAGGCCCGTTGTGGCGGATGCGCCCAGTAATGTGGAACCATGAACAATCCTAACAAACAAACAGAAAGAGTTATGGCAAAGACAATAGATTCAAAAATCCCTGAGGGCCTTGTAGCGGAGAAATGGACTAACTACAAGGCTCATCAGCGCTTGGTGAACCCCAAGAACAAGCTGAAGCTGGACGTCATCGTGGTAGGCACGGGTCTTGCGGGAGCCAGCGCGGCCGCCTCACTGGGCGAGATGGGCTTCAATGTGTATAATTTCTGCATCCAGGACTCGCCACGCCGCGCCCACTCCATAGCAGCCCAGGGCGGTATCAATGCCGCCAAGAACTACCAGAACGACGGCGACTCGGTGTACCGCCTGTTCTACGACACCGTGAAGGGGGGTGACTACCGTGCCCGCGAGGCCAATGTGTATCGTCTGGCCGAGGTGAGCAACGCCATCATCGACCAGTGCGTGGCCCAGGGTGTCCCCTTTGCGCGTGAGTATGGTGGCATGCTGGCCAACCGCTCCTTCGGCGGCGCGCAGGTGAGCCGCACCTTCTATGCCAAGGGCCAGACGGGACAGCAGCTGCTGCTCGGAGCTTACAGTTCGCTCTCGCGCCAGGTGCATGCCGGCAAGGTGAAGCTCTACACCCGCTACGAGATGGAGGACGTGGTACTGGTGGACGGACGCGCGCGTGGCATTATAGCCAAGAACTTGATTACGGGGAAGTTGGAACGTTTCTCGGCCAATGCCGTTGTGATAGCCACGGGAGGTTATGGCAACACTTACTTCCTCAGCACCAACGCGATGGGATGCAACTGCACCGCTGCTATCCAGTGCTATCGCAAAGGCGCTTACATGGCCAATCCCTCGTACGTGCAGATCCATCCCACCTGCATACCCGTGCATGGCGACAAGCAGTCGAAGTTGACTCTGATGTCAGAGTCGCTGCGTAACGACGGCCGCATCTGGGTGCCCAAGAAACTTGAGGACGCCAAGGCGCTGCAGGCCGGAACGAAGCAGGGCTACGAGATTCCCGAGGAGGACCGTGACTATTATCTTGAGCGCCGTTATCCCGCGTTCGGCAACCTCGTTCCCCGTGACGTGGCCTCGCGCGCGGCCAAGGAGCGCTGCGACAAGGGCTATGGTGTGAACAGCACCGGCCTGGCCGTGTTCCTGGACTTCAGCGAGAGCATCCAGCGCCTGGGTATCGACGAGATCCGCCAGCGTTACGGCAACCTCTTCGACATGTACGAGGAGATTACCGATGTGAACCCCGGTGAGAAGGCATGCACCGTGAACGGCGTGGATTACTACTATCCCATGATGATTTTCCCTGCCATCCACTATACCATGGGCGGTATCTGGGTGGACTACGAGTTGCAGACATCCATTCCCGGGCTCTTTGCCATCGGCGAGTGCAACTTCTCCGACCATGGAGCCAACCGCCTGGGAGCAAGTGCCCTGATGCAAGGGCTGGCCGACGGTTACTTTGTGCTGCCTTATACCATACAGAATTATCTGGCCGACCAGAGCATCTGGCCACGCCTCTCCACCGACATGCCCGAGTTTGCCGAGGCCGAGAAGGGTGTCGAGGCCGAGATTGACCGCCTGATGAACATCAAGGGAAAGCGCTCGGTGGACTCCATCCACAAGGAACTGGGACACATCATGTGGGAGCATGTGGGCATGAGCCGCACCAAAGCCGGGCTGGAGGAAGGCCTCAAACTGCTCAGCGACATCCGAAAGGAGTTCAACACCAACCTGTTCATTCCCGGCGCCAAGGAGGGATTGAACGTGGAGCTGGACAAGGCCATCCACTTGCGCGACTTCATCATCATGGGTGAGCTCATCGCTTATGACGCGCTGCATCGCGACGAGTCCTGCGGCGGACACTTCCGCGAGGAGTACCAGACCGAGGAAGGCGAGGCAAAGCGTGACGACAAGAACTTCTTCTACGTGGGCTGCTGGGAGTACCAGGGGCAGGACGAGAAGGCGCCCGAACTCATCAAGGAGCCTCTGCATTACGAGATAATCAAGGTTCAGCAGCGCAACTATAAGAATTAAATAATGGGTTTTAGGGTTGTAAGGTTATAAGGTTGCCAGGCCTAAAGACGCGGTGCCATGATGGGACTACACAAGAATCTTGAGGTATGGAGAAAGCCCATGCGCCTTACGGAGGAGATGTATAGGATAACAAAGTCTTTTCCGAAGGGGGAATTGTTAGGTCCCGTCAGTCTGACGAGAAGGGCAGCGGTGTCCGTTCCCTCCAACATAGCCGAGGGATATGGATGCCCAGGCAATGCCCAGGTGCTGCATTTCAAGTACATGGCAATGGGCTTTTCCAATGGACAGGACATGCAGATGTTCATCCCCAGGCAGCAATCCTTTGTCTGTGACGAGGATTATGCAAAGGTTGATGGTCTGAATGATGAGGTTAGCAAGATGCTGTCTTCGTTAATCCACAAGTGCTCATGTCAATAGGCTAAACCTTAAAACCTCAAAACCTCAAAGCCTCAAAACCTCAAAAGAAATGGCAAAGAATATATCATTTACCGTCAAGTATTGGAAACAGAACGGCCCCAAGGACAAGGGTCATTTCGATACGCATGTGATGAAGGACATCCCCGATGACACTTCCTTCCTGGAGATGCTCGACATTCTCAACGAGGAACTCATCAACGAGGGCAAGGAACCCTTTGTGTTTGACCACGACTGCCGCGAGGGCATCTGCGGCATGTGCTCGCTCTACATCAACGGCACGCCCCATGGCAAGACCGAGCGCGGAGCCACCACATGCCAGCTCTACATGCGCCGCTTCAAGGATGGAGATGTGATTACGGTGGAGCCCTGGCGCAGCGCAGGCTTCCCTGTCATCAAGGACTGCATGGTTGACCGCGATGCCTTCGACAAGATCATGCAGGCCGGCGGCTACACCTCTGTCCGCACCGGACAGGCCCAGGATGCCAATGCCATCCTTATCTCCAAGGAAGCGGCCGACGAGGCCATGGACTGTGCCACCTGCATCGGCTGCGGCGCCTGTGTGGCAGCCTGCAAGAATGGCTCTGCCATGCTCTTTGTCTCGGCCAAGGTGAGCCAGTTCGCACTCCTGCCCCAGGGACAGGTGGAGGCCGCCAAGCGCGCCAAGGACATGGTGGCCAAGATGGACGAGCTGGGCTTCGGCAACTGCACCAACACCCGTGCCTGCGAGGCCGTGTGTCCCAAGTGCGAGAGCATCTCCAATATCGCCCGCCTGAACCGCGAGTTCATCAAGGCAAAACTGGCAGACTGACAAACTGTAGCCACACCCCCTCTTTTCCGTGTTTGCAGCCGTCCTGTGGCACTTTTGCCTACCTTTGGGCGGATTGCCTGTGGCGCGCGAAAACAGAAGAAAACGGGGCCAATGACAAGAAAGCCGTGCGCATCCTCCATAGCGAGGTGCCGCACGGCTTTCCTTTTGTGCTTGTCAGAGAATGTCTGCCAGGTTGGACGGGGCGGTCAGCCAGGGTTGGACGGGGCGGTCAGCCAGCATGGCCAGTGTCCTGCCATCCCTCTTCCCGCCATAGCATTTGTCAATGCATTCGCCATACTGGTCACCAGGCATGATGGCATCAAAGAGAGTCAGGCTGGAGCGTACCTTCATGGCATCTGTGCTACCCAGCACCTCCCGCATGCCTTTTCCGGACTCCGCTTGCTTGAGGATAAGGCGGCACACCGTCCTAAGCCTCTCTTCCAGCGTTTTGTTGGCAAGGAAAGCCTCTGCCTCCTGTCGGCATGATATGCCATAGAACTGGGAATTATAACTGAATCCCAGCCCCTTCAATTGTGGGAACACATACCATATCCAATGGCTGCGCTTGCATCCCTCTTCCAGTTCGCGCACAGCCTGGTCGTATGAGCCATACGCGTCCTGTGCCTCCAGAAACCGCTGGAGGTTGAAGTCCAGCATGTCTTGTTGTGTATTCATCATCTCTTGCCGAAGATAAGGTTGAGAATAGTCTTTCCTATCTTGCGCTCGATGCCCGCCTTGGTAGTAGGCACCCCGGTGGCGCGTGCTATTTTCTGTTTGACTTGCGTGATGCCCAATGCCCTCTTCAGCGAGAACGAAAGGCCAGGTATCCCTGTGTTGGTTCTTCTTGCCATGAAAAATTCAATATGATTTCTATTCCATCGTATATTCTATGAAATGAATGTCCGCAAATATCCAATTAGTAAATTCGATGTTTAAACTCAGTCCTATAAGTGCACGCGCAGAGTTCCAATCTTTCGAAGAGCCTAAACCCGAAGTACCTCCGGTTGAACTTGTAACAGAACTCGTTAAGGTAGAGTTGCAGGAACTCCGCCTTTA
>ERZ808252.1044-NODE-1044-length-22560-cov-5.174228_pt1 | contig 22560 bp, 22 predicted proteins | sample MGYA00521242_ERZ808252 | MGnify/ENA primary metagenome ERZ808252 (study PRJEB31516, sample SAMN03275581) | gut metagenome | biome: mammalia-associated habitat; material: feces | host: Papio cynocephalus | place: Kenya | collected 2012-08-07 ...
CTCAAGGGATCGCGGCGTTTTCTTTTTGAAGGGCAACAAAGGACACACGGGGAGTGGCTTTGCCGCGACCGTGACTGTATCGGAGAGACTTTTCTATTCCATCACCCGCACGGCTTCCAGGTCCACGGGGGTGCGCAGGGCGGCGTCCACCACATTTTCCAGCTTGGCGATCACAGCGGCGGAGTCGGCATCCTCTTCCAGCACTGTGACGCCCTTTTTACGGAGATAGAGCTCCGTTCCGTACACCTTTTCCCGCTCCTCCACCACATAGACAAAAGCGGAGCCGTCGCTGTCGGTGCGGATGCACCTCCGGGGCAGAACGGCGGCGTATTCCCGGCTCTCATAGCGCAGCGTGACCTCCACCGGGAGGGCAGTGTTGACCGATCCTTCCGGCGCAAAGGGCGCGGAACGGTATTGATACACAGCCCGGGCCGCGTCATAGCCTACTGCTTCCACCGTGAGGGATTCCTCCTTTTGTGAAATTTCCACGGAAACGGCGGTGAAGGCTTTATTCTCATTTTTTGGAACCTCCCAGGTGCAGTAGAGCCCACCGTCCCAGAGCCCGATCTCCACCGCCCCGCCGTCGGCGGGCAGGGCTGTCACCTGGCCTGCGGCGGGGCTTTTCACCAGGCCGCCGGCTTCCAGAGCGGCTTCCACCTGCGTCAGCTGGGCGTCCAGCGTCTGGAGATCCAGCTCGGCCAGCTCCTTTTCCAGGGAAGAGAGCCCCCGCAGGTCCTTTTCCCGCTCCCGGGCCAGCAAAAGCTCCAGGCGGCGCCGATGCAGATCCTCCGGCCGCAGCTGCACCAGGGCCTGTCCCGCCGTGACCGGGTCGCCCGGGGCAACCAGCGTCTTTTCCACCCCGCACCCCTCCGGCAGCTCCACGGTCACACGAGAGACAAAATGCAGGAAGCCCGCGGCTTCGGTCTGGGTCCGCAGCGTGCCAGAGTGCGTCTCCGTGAGGGTCACCCGGTTGAGGGACTTTGCGTAATTTTTCGCCGAGATCAGCGACATGACCCCGCTGAAAACCAGGATCGCCCCCAGCGCCGCCAGCAGCTTGTGTTTCACTTTTCTCCCTCCATCCAGTTCGGGATGCCCCGGGCCAGGTCCTTGGCCGTGCACAGATACAAAAGGATCATGGGCACCGCGTAGATGACCGCCCCGGCATACTGCAGCCCCGGCTCCATGTCCCGGAAAAGGATCGACAGGGGATATTTTTGCTCCTCCTGCAAAAACACCAGGGGCTGCTCGATCATGCTCCACACTTCGATGCCGCAGATGAGGAAAAAGGTGGAGAGCCCCAGCCTGATCTGCGGCAGGACGATGGTAACAAAGATCCGGAGTTCTCCCGCCCCCTCCATCCGGGCGGCTTCCAGCGTCTCCCGCTTGATCTGGCCGATGGAGCGGCAGAGAAACACCGGGTAATAGGGACTGAACACGGCAATGAAGATCACTGCGAGCCGTGTCCCGACCAGCCCCATCCCGTGCAGAACGATGTAGTTGGGCACCAAAAGCATCTGCAGCGGCAGCATGGAAAAGAGGACATAGACCCCCATGACCCATTTTTTCGACTGGGGTCGCAGGGAGACCGCCCCATAGGCGGCCGGGGAAGCCACCGCCGCCGCCAGAAGCAGGATGGGCACCGCCAAGATCAGCGTGTTCCACCACGCCGCCCAAAAGGCCCGGTGATGGAAAAGCACAGCCTCATATTGGGCGAAAGAAAGGTAACGCTCCAAAAAGCCCGGGATGTCCGTGACCCGGGTGCGCACCGGGTTTTCCAGCGACCGCACCAGGATCCACACGATGGGCGCAAACACGAACAGGATCAGCGCGCCGCAGGCCAGCGTCCGGGCCGCGCGGGAGGATCTATACAGCTTCATGTCGGTCACCCAGTTTCATCACGGCCACGTTGACGGCGGCCAGCACCGCCATCATGAGCACAGAGACCGTGGAGATCTTCTGAAAATTCAAATTGCTGAAATTGTTGTAGAGATAATTTTGAATGAAATAGACCGGCTGGGGCGGATAGGCCCCAAACAGGAGATAGCTCTCCCGATACAGCCGGAAAAAGCCGATGATATTGAACACGAAGAGAAATTTCACATGGGGCAGCAGCTGGAAGAAATAGATCCGGCGAAAAAAGGTGAACTTGGACGCCCCCTCCATGGCGGCGGCCTCGGCCAGCTGCGGGTCGATCCCGGAAGCCGCGGCCTTCAGGATCAGGGCGCAGATCCCCGTGTATTTCCACAAATACAGAACAAACAGCACCAGCCGGGGGTGCTCCTCCACTACCTGGGGGAAGCCGCTGAACACGCTGGTGACCGACACTGAGGGGATGACCACCGCCACCGACAAAACCGTCAGGAGATACAGCGTCCCCGGCGTGTCGTCCAGCAGGTATACGATCCCCAGCGCCAGCAGGATCACGCTCAGGGCAAAGACCAGCATCCAGACACAGGTGTTCCCAAAGGCCGTCTGAAAGGCTGCGGACCCCAGCAGCTCCGCCCAATGCCGGGGCTCCGTGACCCCATCCTTCACCGCGATGCCGATGCAGTAGAGCAGGGCATAGACAAAAAAGATCCCCACGCCCGCCGCGCTGACCGCGAGAAAGGCCGCGCTTTTCCCATTCCGTTTCATCTTCCCGATGTGCCGCCTTTATTCGCTGAGATAGAGGGGGAGCTTGTCCATCAGGGCCTTGTAGCAGTTGTCAAAGCTGTCCTTCCCCATGAAATAGGGGTCAAACAGCTCCTGGATGCTGCTGCCCAGGGTCATGTTGGGGATGACCGCGTCGGTGATCCGCCCAGGGATGTCCCGCAGCAGGGCCGCGTTGTCCTCCGTCAGGGGCTCGATGGTCACGGGGCCCATGCCCTTGGTGGAAGCGAGCTCCTCCACCGCGCTTTCATAGACCGCCAGGTTCACCGGCGCGTAATAGACCGATGATGCTTCGTACTTGCTCCAATTGTTGGTCACCGGATAGTCCAGGATGTATTTCAGCAGTTCAAAGGCCTTGTCCGGCATCTTGGAGTTGGCATTGACGCCCCCAAAGCAGACGATGGACGCGCACAGAGACTGGGGATCGTTCAGCTTGTGATAGGGGATCACCGCCATGGGGCTGCCCACCGATTCCTGGAACATGGACTGATAATAGCGGACATTGTTCAGAAAGGCATAGTCCTCGGTAAAGAAGGTAAAGTGGTCCGCCGCACCGGCAAAATCGTTGGAATATTTGTTGGAGAGCTTCACCGTTTTGTCGGTATTATCATAGACTAGCTTGACGAACCGGCAGACGGCTTCCAGCTCCTCTTTGTCCGCCAAAAGAGCGCCGCTGTCCTTGTCAAAGCACTTCACCCCCGCCGCGTCAAAAAAGGAATTGACCGGGTCGGGCCGGAAGATGTTCACCGTGGTGGGGGACCGGTCGGCGGCGCCCAGGAGCGCCTCCGATTCCGCCAGGAGCGTGTCGTATACATTATCCGAAACGGAATACCCCCGCTCAGCCAGCCGCCCCTCGGTGGTGAAAGCGCAGATAAGATTGTAGCTGAAGGGGATGAAATACTGCTTCCCCGCCAACTTGCCCGCGTTCATGAGGGCTGCGGGATAGGTCTCGCCGTCCAGCTGCTGGGCAAAGCTGTCCAGGGACAGGAACATCCCGCTGTTGGCCAGCTTCCAGGCATCGACCTCCCCCTGCATTCCATTGTACAGCACCACATCGGGGCCGCTCTTGGACATGAGCTCCACATTCATCTGGTCGCTCATGGCCTGGTAGGACTTGAAATGGGTGATCTTCACCTCGTCCGCTCCCGCCTGCTTTTGGAAGTCCTTCACCGCCTGGACATAGAGCGCGTCGCTCTCCACCACATAGACCGAAAGGGCGCTGCCCTCTTCCGTCGGCTGTTTCCCCTGCTGGCTGGCGCCGTTTCCGCAGCCGCAGAGCAGTGCGGCGGCGAGGACCGTCATCCCCAGGATCAGTGCAAAAAATCGTTTTTTCATGTGAGTACCTCCAAAGCGTTTTTGATCGTGGTTTTGGGAAACAGAATGGACTTTCCCGCCCTGTCCGGCTGGAAAAAGTGCGTCTTGTCCATGCAGAGCGCCAGCGTCAGATGTTCCCTCGGCGCGGCAGGGCAGGGAGCCGGGACCCGGGCGGTGAGTTGGGTCCCAAAGGCGGTGAGATACACCAGCGCCTCCGTTCCCATGGGCTCCGCCGCCTCTACCTCCGCCCGGAAAATCGCCCCGCCGGGGCCTTTGCCATAAGTAACATCCTCCGGACGGATGCCCAGGATGAGCGGTTTCCCCGCATAGGGCTCCAGATATGCGGTTTTCTCCGCCGGGATGGGGAAGGACGCATCTCCGGCCTTTGCCGTCAGGTCCGCGCCCGTCCGCCCGATCTCCACCGGGAGAAAGTTCATGGGCGGCGTACCGATGAACCCGGCCACGAACCGGTCCCGGGGCGCGTCATAGAGCCGCTGTGGCGTGTCCACCTGCAAAATGCGCCCGGCGTTCATCACCACGATCCGGTCGGCCATGGTCATGGCCTCGGTCTGGTCGTGGGTCACATAAACAAAGGTCGCGTTCAGCTGCCGGTGGAGCCGGGTGATCTCCCGGCGCATGGTAGTGCGCAGCTTGGCGTCCAGGTTGGAAAGGGGCTCATCCAGGAGAAAGACCGCCGGGTCCCGCATCATGGCGCGTCCCAGGGCCACGCGCTGACGCTCCCCGCCGGAGAGGGCCTCCGGCCTGCGCTGCAAAAGGGGCTCGATGCTTAGCGCTTCCGCCACCCGATGGATCTTTTCGTCGATCTCCCGCCGGGGACATTTGCGGAGCTGCAGGCCAAAGGCCAGGTTCTGATAAACCGTCATGTGGGGCCAGAGGGCGTAATTCTGGAACACCATGGCGATGTCCCTGTCCTTTGGGTGCAGGGCCCTCGCCGGCTGGCCGCCGATGAGCAGCTCCCCCTGGGTGATCTCCTCCAGCCCCGCGATCATCCGTAGGACGGTAGACTTCCCGCAGCCCGAGGGCCCTACCAAAACGATGAACTCCCCGTGGGCGATCTCCAGATCAAAATCCTCCACCGCCGTCACTCCGCCGGGATAGTCCTTGCGGATGTGTTTGAGTACGACTTCTGCCATAAACGGGATCTTCACCCCCATTTCCCCGTTGGACAAATGCTCTGATCGTTACACTTCTCACCGATCCACGCGTTTCTTCCCGATATTCGCTTCCCATACAGCATAACACATACGGGGGGGGCGGCAAGCGGAATCATATTGAAAATAAAGTTTTCCGTTATTCACAAAAGATGCTTTTCTTTTTTGGGCAGGATGGGCGCAGACAGGGCGGAACAGGAAACCGTGCTGCGGCCGAAGGGGCACGCAGCGCGGTCTTGTTCGTGACGAGAGGAAATTACTGAGCTTTCAGGTATCTGGTCAGGATGGCGGCGGAGCTATTATTAGGGCAAGGCAAAGAGGACCTTTGCCATTTCGAGGAGGCGCGTTTTGTTGCCCGGCACGCCGGAAACGCAGGTCGGAGCATCGGCAAAATATTGTTTTCCGTCTGCTTCGTAGGTAATGACCGCGCCGATCAAATGGATCAGGGCGTCATCCTCCGGATCGTCCGCCAGTAGGATCTCCATGCGATGCTCCTCCTGCGGCTGGAAGGTAAAGGGAAGTCCTTCGGTGGAAGCGGAATCGCTGTACCGGTCCCAGAGGATGGATGCATCGGCAAAGACACCTGTATTCACGGATACGACCTGGACGGGGACGGCGCTTTGATTTTTGAATAGGGCATGGCTTTCATCGAGCGCATTATTTGGCGCCAACGCCATACTTCGGGTCAGCTTCAGCGGCTCATCGGCGGCAAACACCGGAGCCCGGCGAAGCTTCAGCTGGCCCAGGGGATAGAGCGCATCCGCAACATAGATCCCATCCACGGAGAGCGCTTCTCCGATTCGGAGCGCGGTAAGCTGCGACAGAAGCTCCTCCGGCAATTCAAAGGTAAGCCGGTAATAGGCATAGGTTTGCCCGCCGTAGCGTGCCTTCAGGCCGGAATCGGTAAGCTCCACATCGGAAAGCGTGTAAAGCTGCCCCTCTGCGGACAGGGCGGCGGAGCAGACGGCCTGCTGAAAGCCGTCTATGGCTTCTGCGGCAGGGTTTCTGGCGATGAAGGACAAGGCTGTTACGGTCGTCAGATCCTCGCTGGCCAGAAGGTCGCCCTTTATGGGCAAAAAGTGGACCGCAAAGGACTCTCTGGCGGCGCAGGCGGAAAGAGAAAGCAAAAGACCTATGAGCAGGCAAAGACACAGAAGCCGGGAATGGCGTTTCATATCAGATCATCCTTTCAGCCGGTTTAGGGATAATAGATGTCAAAGAAAACCTGAACAGGCTCTTCTACGGTGCCGGTTCCTTGATAATGGGAAGATACTGTAGTTCCATCGCCATAGCGGATCTCGTAATACTGGTCCGCCTCACAGGTGTTGTATTGTTCGAAAACGCCGATGGCGGAAGGGGATCATACCATCCACATTGGACTCACCGCTTTCTTGCGCTTTTATTATATGAAATGAAATATTTTTTGGGGGGGCTGCTATTTTTGTTTATTATAACATACATGGGGCGGAATGGCAAGCGAGATCATATTTGGAAACGAAGTTTCTCTGTTGTGCACAACAGGCGCGTTTCTTCTTTGGACAGGATGGGCGCAGACAGGGCGGAATAAAAGACCGCGCTGCGGCCGAGGGGCGCGCAGCGCGGTCTTTGTTAGAAAGAAGAGTCTTGGCAGGTCAGGCGAGCTCATCCAGATAGAGCTGAACGCGGCGTTGGATGGCCGCGGCTGCGGCCTGAGCAGACTGCTGACCGCCGAAAAAGCGGCCAAGCTCATCCCGCAGGATGCCGGCTAAGGCATCATCCGTAGAGCGCACCTGCGTGGTTCCATCCACCAGGCGGACAAAGGCCTCGGCCTCCGCAGAGGTCCAGCCTGTGAGCTCCACCGGGTTTCCGTAGGGATCCACATAGCTTACCGACAGCTCCGGCGGCTTGGCCTGCATCTCCCGCACCATGGCATCGAAAACAGAGCGGTTGGTGGGCATACAGCCAACGCTGCTGTCCTGCTGGCCCCAGGCCCGGTCGAAGCTCTGATGCTCCGGAAGGAGAACGGTGCGCAGGAAGCGCCATGCGGTCTCTTTGTTTTTGCAGGCGGAGGACATGGCCAGCGGCGCGGTGGGACGGAAGGCGCTGCCGCTGCCGCCCAGACCGGGATAGCCGATCCAGGTGGTATCGGTGCGGCCGGTGAGCCGCAGCTGGGAATAGCGGGAGGAGATGGGGCTGGCGATCTCCACATGGGCAAACAGCTGCTTTCCCTCCGCGAGCCACTGGGCGCTGTCCGCTCCGGCGGGCTTTTCCGAGGGATAGCCGGCGGCATATTCCAAAAGCGCAAGGAAGGCAGGACTGTCGAAGCTGGCGACGCCCTGCACCGGGTCCCAGAAGCTTTGGGCATAGAGGGAAACGAGATCCTCCAAAAAGGCTTCCCGCGTGTTGTTTTTCGCTTCACAGACGCTTTTCAGTTCCGGAACCGCATCCCGCGCCGCGGCAAACTGCTCCAGCGTCCAGCCGGGGGAAGCGCCGGTGAGGGGCGTTTGGCCGATGGCCGTCAGCAGCGTGAAGCCGCCGGTGACGGAATACAGTCTGCCGTCGATGCTCATGGCGTCGAAAACCGACTGCACCAGCGCTTCCCGGGTCAGCTGTTCGTCGCCGTCGATCCAGGGCCAGAGATCCTCCAGATAGCCCTTTTGGATCAGCGGCGTCTGCCCGATCCCATCCAGACAAAACAGATCGGGCGGGTCTCCGGCGTTCAGATCGGCGGTGAGCCGGTCTACGCCGTCTTGCCGAAGCGCGCCGTAATCCCGGATCACCACCCGACAGTCCGAATGATTGCGGTTGAAGCGGAGGACGGCGGAGGAGACCGTCCCGGGCAGCTGGCGACAGGCCAGCGTCAGCTGGGTCTTTTCCGCGTTGGGATCGGTCTCGTGCCACTGAAGCAGCGCGCCCTCCGCGCCCAGCGCGGCGCTGCTGCTCAGGACGAGGAACTGGCGGTCCTCCAGCGCGGCCAGCGCCGTCAGCGAGGCACCCTCCACATCGCAGTTGAGCCAGGTGAGGATGGGCTGGCAAAGGCCCTCCTGCTCCTCCGTCTGCAGGCGCAGGCCATAGAGGGAAAGATCTGCGCCGCAAAACAGATCGTAGCCGTTTTTTCCGGCGCACAGGCGCACATCCTCCGGCGCGCCCGTCTGGGGCGCGGGAAAGCGGCCGATGACGGTGCATTCTCCGCTCTGGGGATCGGGAAGGCGGGCCTCCCAATGGGTTCCGTCCGCCGTGGCCTGCAGCAGGACGACGCGTCCGTCTGCCAGCGGCGCAAGGGTTGTCCCTTCCACTTCTTCGCAAAGCAGAATTTCGCCCTGACCGTCTGCGATCAGCAGCACGCCGTCATAGCTGAGCGCGTAGCAAAGGCCGTCGGCATCCGCCGCCATGGCGGCCACGGGATAAGGGCCGAACTCCTCCGGAAAGCGCGTGTCCCAAAGGATCGTCCCCTCCGGATCCAGCGAAAACAGGCGGTAACAGGAGCTTCCCTCCAGCCTTGGCACACAGGCGGCGGCCATCCGCAGCGAGCCCTCCGGCCCGGCGCACAGCGCCATGATCTGCTCCAGCAGCTCGTTATTCTGCTGCATTCGCGCCTTTCGGCTCTCGTCGAAGGACTCCAGCGGGAGACATTCGCCGGCAGCCGGATCAAAATGATAGAGCCGGGCGGGCAAGACGCCGGTCTCCGTCTGCTGCGCCGAGACATAATACAGGGTATCCCCGGCGGCGCAGGCGGCCTGGATCGCATCGTAATAGGGCAAAACGGTATGTACGGCGCTGTAATGGAGCTCCCCGGCGGAGCCATAGTCCTCGCGCGCCTCCCGCTGCCCGCAGGCGGAAAGGGAGAGCAGCAGAAGCACGGCGGTCACTGCGGAAAGAAGCGGCTTTTTCTGAAAATGCATTTGCTTTTCCTCCTTATGGAGCGGCTTACCCTGCTTTGCATGATCAAAAATGGCGCGGTGATGGATGGTTATTTTTGTTTATTATAGCATACGTGGGGCGGAATGACAAGCGAGATCATATTTGGAAACGAAGTTTCTCCGTTGTTCACAAAGGGCGCGTTTCTTCTTTGGGCAGAGTGGACGCAGACAGGGCGGAACAGGAAACCGCGCTGCGGCCGAAGGGCACGCAGCGCGGTCTTGTTCGTGACGAGAGAAAATTACTGAGCTTTCAGGTATCTGGTCAGGATGGCGGCGGTCTGGGCGCGGGTGGCAGGCTGAGTGGGAAGCAGCGCGCCGTCGGCTCCCTGCAGGATACCGGCGCCGCAGGCCCACTGCAGGGCGGGAACGGCGTATTCCGAGACGGAGGCGGCGTCGGTGAAGCTGAGGATGTTGGTATCCGCGCCGACGGAGGTATCCTCCTGGCGATAAGCCGCGCAGCGATACAGGATCGCGGCCAGCTGCTCCCGGGTGATGGGATCGTTGGGGCCAAAATCGCCGTTGTCGTAGCCGGCGACGATGCCGCAGGAGGCGGCCCAGCGGACGGCCTCGGCATACCAGGCGGCCTGATCCACATCGGCGAAGGGCATATAATAATTGACTACGGGGGAGCCGGAGAGCCGCCAGAGGACCGTGACGATCATGGCGCGGGAGGTGAAGAGATCGGGGCTGAAGAGGCCCTCGGCGGTGCCGTTCATCAGGCCGGATTCATAGACATAGCGCACATCGGCATAGAACCAGTCTTCGGGGCGCACATCCCGGAAGGGGAGATCCAGCGGGGCCCAGCCGGCGTAAACGGTCTGGTCACCGTCCAGCAGGAGGGAGGAGACGGGCTGAGTCAGGGCCTTATCCAGATACCAGCCGGTGAAGCGGAAGCCGCTCTTTTCCGGCCGGAGGGAGGAAAGATCCAGCGTTGTGCCGCGGGCGGCGTGAATGGAATCGATGGCGCTGCCGCCGTTGGTCTCGAGGATCAGGGTATCGCGGCTGGGGCCGGTGATCTGCGAGGGCTGGAAGGTCCAGCGGGCGGTGAGGGTGTGGGGCGCGGTCTGGGTCATGACGGTCTGAGACTCGATCTTTTCCTCGCCCAGATACCAGCCGTCAAAGCGGTAATCGGAGCGGACCGGCGTGGGCAGCGCGCCGTAGGGCGTCAGATAGGTGACGGAAAGGGCTTCGGGGGAGACCCGGCCGCCGGCGGGATCCAGCGTGACGGTGTGGCGGTTGGGCGTCCACTGGGCGGTGAGCGTGAGGTTTTCGGCGGGCATGGCGGAGGGGAGGGCCGGAGACCAGCCGGCGAAGGTGTAGCCGGTTTTGGTGGGATCGGCGGGGGCGGTGATGGCGGCGCCGTAGTCCTGGGTGATGGGGGCGATGGCGCTGCCGCCGGCGGTGTCGAAGGTGAGGGTGTAGCGGTTGGGCGTCCACACGGGATAGAGCGTCAGCGCCGCATCGGTTGTATAGACGCCACTGAGATCGTAGACTTTTTCGCCGCCGTCTGTGGTGGTCCAGCCGGTCTGGGTGTAGCCGGTGCGGGTGAACAGCTTTCCGCGCAATGAAAGGATATCGTTATAGAACTTAATATCCGTTACTGCGTCGCCTTTACCGTCTGCACCGGGCTGATAGGTCACATCCCAGGCGTTTGCGATACGCACATAGGTCTTGCCGGAGAACAGCGGGAGTATGGCGTCGAACTGCTCTTTGAGTGCCTTGCTCAGCGCGCTATACTCTTCGCGCGTCAACGTGGGGTCATCCGCCTGATAGCGCTGATACACTTCCTGCATCTCAGCGGAAAGCTGCGGAATAGCAGCTTCCACGGCGTCCTGCGCCGAAGAACCCAGGAACAGCCGCACGCCGTCGCCCATATACAGATTGCTGATATACTGATCCTGGAACGTAATAGCCTGCGTATCGCCCGTTACGGTGAGCGAGCCGCTGCCTACGGAGATGTTGTATACGTTCAACCCTCCCGCCATGGTGACGCTGCTGCCGCCATACTGGGCGTATTGGCTGAGCGTCAGTGCATTGTTCAGCGTCAGCGCACCGTCGCCGAGAATGGAAAGAAACGACGCCCTGCCGATGTCATTCAGGCTTCCGATGGTATTCTTTCCGTCCAGCGTGATAAAGAACGGGCTATCCTGTCCAACATACTTTTCGTTCAGCGTCACAGAGGTCAGGTCTGCATTTTTGAGCTGCAGATTCGGGAAGATATTTTCACCCAAACGGCCGGTCGTAAGAATTTCACGCTGCTCCGTTGCGGTAAGACCACCGGACTCCGCAATACTTTCAAGGCTTTCTCCCTTCGGGACAACAAAGGACGCAGTTCCGTCGTCGAAAATATCGGTATAATTGTCCGGCGTGACCTCGACCGCGCCGTTGCCGCGATTTAAGAACAGACCGAAGCCGCCATAGAAAGCGGTAAGTGCCGAAACATCTGCGGGAACGGTATCGCCGGGCTTGTAGAAGTTCAGGTTTTCGTCTACCCACCACATCGGCGTGCCAGCAGAGGTGCTGCTGGAAAGGGGCAGACCATCGGCGGAGGGAGCTTTAAAGCTCTCGCCGTTTTTCACGATGATGTTGATGTTGTAATAAGTCTCACCGGGCATACGACCATCTGTGAGCAACTCAACCACCTTCAGGCTGTCGGCGGACAGGTCGGTCGGCAGCTCCAGGACGGGGCGGAAACCATAGCCCGCTTTGGCGCTCGATGCACCTGTGTAGTTATAGAAAAATGCCGTATAATACCCTCGGACTGCAGGACTATCATTTATGTCTCCGTATCCTTCCTGTCCAAAGCTAAGTATGTCCTTCCAATTCTTGATGTAGCCGCCTGTATTGTCAAGACGATCCTGTTTTGCCTTGTCAAAAATGGTGTCCCACTCATTATTGATCGGAGCACCGCGCTTTGTTTCGCCTCCGCCCGTATAATCTCTTCCAACAGATGGAGCGCGGAGGGTATAGTCAATGCCGCCGCTTGTGTAAGTCTTGCCAAAGATCATCCCCTGTGCGTTCAGATCGTTCCAGCTTACGGTATGGGTCACATTATAATCTGCAATAAAGAGACTGTGCTCGTATGCGTCTGTATTCTTGTCGGAAACACCAGTCCGCTTATAAGCGTCCACCGTGCCCACATAGGTGAAAGGCACATAGTGCAGGGTGCTGTCCGGCAGATTGCTGTTTACCGTGCCGGAAATCCCCAGTGCCGACAGGTTGAAGTAGTATCTGCCGCCGGGGACGAGGGTGAACTGCTCGTCCACCCGCTTTTCCACCTTCAGCGTGACATCCGTAAATGCGCTTGCAAGGTCGGTCTTGCAGTCGCCGTTGTACTGCTCGTTAAACACCTTCAGGGTATAGGTTCCCTCGGCAAAGCCGGCAGGAACGGTAAGCTTTGCCGTGCCGTCTGCTTCCGTGAGAGGGGCGTTGCTGCGGCCGTAATAGATCGGGTTGCCGTCAGTATCAAAGATCAGAGCGGAAATATATTCGTTTTCGCCGGTTTTCGCGCCGGTATATGATATCTCTACGGTGCTGCCCTTGGTGGCGGCAGAGACCGCCGTGGTGGTCACTGTGAAATTGCTGCGGGAGCCGTCCGAAAGGGTCAGCTTCCATTCGCTGCCGGTGTAATTCGCAATTTTGGTCAGGCCGCCGGAGGGCTTGCCGCCCACGGCGGCGGATGCGAAGAGAATGTTGTTGCCGGCGGTGGAAAGGTTCATGGCGGGGCTTTGTATTCATTTGTATTATCGCCTGCAAAACCGCCGTAAGGCTGAACGGTGGTTGTATGAGAGCTGCCTTGTAGCGTAAAGTATGAGCGAAGCCAATAAAAGGATTCGAGTGAAGTCGATGCTACTGCGCGTATTCCATAGTCATTATTGAGGATTTCTTCCCATGAAAGGAAGAATACTCTTTCCTGATTCAGGCTTCCTGCCTGGAAATTTTCGTTTATTCCAGATTGCCACCAATTATTGCCATACACATCATAGCGACTTTTGTCTGTCTTGTCTACGGCGAGGATCAGTACCTGCTCAGAAGCTGTGAACGCGTCTTTGTAAAAGGTATCGCTGCACCATTTCTGCACATCGCTCCCCTGCCAGAGATGCCTGTTTGCTTTATCTTTGGGGTTAAACGGCATCAGCGTATCTGCCAGACATTCGTCCGTCAGCAGGAACAGGGCGCCGGTTTCGCCGGTGTTGGCTTTGGTATCCAGCACGCGCCATTTGATGGGCTGGTTTTGCCATGTGCCGTAATAGATGTAGCTATAGCCATTTTCGGCGCTATAGCCGTGGATGTCGGTTGTGCCGAGGCGGATCGCAGCACCTGCTGCGGCAGTTTCTGCCTGCGCCGGCGCAGGCAGAAGGAAAAGCGCCATGCAGAACAGAAGAAGGATGCTGAGCAGTCGTTTTTTCATGGGAGTACCTCACTTTCTTTCGGAGCTTGGAACGGTTCGGCGTATATAACAAGCATAGCATACCGAGGGGGAAAGCGCAAGGAAAAAAGGGCAAACGGAGGGGGAACTGTCAAGAGACGGTCTTCCTTTTTCTTTTCCGGAAAAGGGGGGTATGATAGGGCCATCATTTTTGAAGGAGGAATCTTTTATGGCAAAGGATCATGCAAAAATCTATCAGGGCTTCATCGACGAGGAGCTGGCTTCGGCTTCCGGAACGCAGTGGATGACGGCAGGCGAGGGCCAGGTCCGCTTCTGCGGCGGCAAGGAGGTGGAGGTCAACGATCTGAGCACCACGGGCCTGGGCGATTATGACAGCAGCAAGACCGACGGCACGGCTTATCCCGCAGGCGCGGTCACCAGCAGCTGGAGCGCACAGACGCTGAGCATGGACCGGGGCGTGAAGTTTGCGCTGGACCGCACCTCTCCCCAGGACATCGGCTTTGAGGCCAGCGTGGAGGCTGTGGTAAGAGAGTTTGCACGCAGCCAGCTGGCCAAGGAGCAGGACGCTTACCGCATCCATAAGCTCTATTCCATGGCTGCCGCCGACAGCGACCACAAGAGCACCCATGTGCTGGACTTTGAGATCGGCACGGACGACATCGTGGACAAGCTGTGCGGCCTGGTGCAGACGCTGGAAAACGACAGCGAGCGCAGCGGCGGCTTTGTGGCCATGGTGGCCGCGGATCAGAAAACGGCCTTTCTGAAGGCCTCCGCCCAGACCTTCAACAACATTGCCTTTGAGCAGACGGTGGAGATCAACGGCGTTTCCTATGAACATGTGATGATGCTCAACGACCTGCCCTGCATTTTCGTGCCCACCAGCAGGATGCATACCGTTATCGCCGCCCAGAGCGGCAGAGGTCAGCAGGCGGCCGGCGGCATCTGTGCCGGTACCGGCGCGAAGCGGATCCTGGCGGTGGTCGCGGCGTGGGATGCGCCGCTGGCTGTGGCCCGGATCGACAGCCTGAAGCAGTTTGGCCCGCAGGAGAACCAGCTGTTTGACGGCACGGCCATTCAGGCGAGATATCTCTACGACCTGTATGTGCCCGATGGCAAGATCGTCACCATCGGCGCGCTGGTGGAGAAGAAGGCCTGATGAGCGCCGGATTTGCAGAGGGCGGCGCGGAGCGCATCCGACAGCGGGCGCGGGCGATCGCGGGGCTGGAGCTGCCGGCGGAGCGGGAGACGGCGCTGCTGGAGACGCTGGCCGCCCATGCGCTGGGGCATTGCGGCCGGAGGGACATTCCGGAGGAGATGGAGGATGCGCTGGCGGTCTTGCTGGCGCGGCTTTTCCGGGAGGGGACGGAGCGGCCGGTGAGCTCGGTGAAGCGGGGCGACACCGCCATCACCTACGACCGGCAGCAGCCCTCGTTTGAAGCGCTGCTGGCCCCCTTCGTCCGGCTGCGCAGCCCGGAAAGGAGCTGGGAGCGGGATGCTGGAGCATGAGATCCTGCGGGAGACCATGACGGACCGGGGAGATTTTTTCAGGCAGGTCTGGGACGGGGAAGGGTATCAGACGGCGCAGATCTATGAGGCGCTGCCCTGCGCCCTTTCCCGGGGCAGCCATATGGCGGCTCCCCGGCTGCGGAGCGAGCTGGCCGGGGCGACGGAGAGCGGCTTTCGGATGATGCTTTATCTCCCGAAGGGGACGAGGCTTCTGGCCGGCGACCGGGCGGAGATCCTGCGGGAGGGACAGAAATACCGGGGGATCTGCAGCGCGTCGCTGGGATATGAGAGCTTTGCGCTGGCAGCAGTGGAGATCCAGGAGGTGACGGAGACATGATGGGCCTTTGGGAAATGGCGCGGCAGATCGCAGAGACGCTCACCCGGCGGACGGGAACGCCGGTGTTGGCGGGACGGATCGAGAATCCGGCGTATCCCTGCTGTCTGGCGGAGGTCTCCGGCGAGACGGAGCTGGGAAGCAGGCAGATCCGGCGGCGGGTGCAGGTGACGCTCACCTGCTACCCCTCCTCCCGGCGGGGAAGAGAAGAGGGCATGCGCCTGCTGGACCAGCTGGAGCGTGCGGCGGCGGAGGGCTTTGCGCTGGGCGAGCGGAAGCTCTGCCCCGCAGCGCTGGAGAGCGAGATCAGCAGCGGTCAGCTGCCGCAGGTGCGGTTTTCGCTGGAGTTTTATGATGCGCCCGGCGGAAGCGGCGCGGAGGGCGGCGAGACGGCGGAGAAAATGGGCGCGCTCTCGCTGACCATGGAAACGGAAAAGGAGGAATGAGAGATGGGCTTGCCCCAGATCATCATCAATTTCAGAACGGCGGGCAGCAGCGCTGTGCGCCGAAGCGCCCGGGGACAGGCGGTCTTGCTGGCGGAGGGCGAGAAGGCGGAGCTTTACAGCTTTTCCGAGGCGGAGCAGGCGGAGAACGCCGGACTGGAGGAGGACTGCCGGAGACTTTTGCGGCTGTGCTTTCTGGGCGGGCCGGCCAGGGTGCTGCTTTACCTTTATCCCAAGGGGGAGGAGGCGGCGGCGCTGGCACGGTGTGCTCCGGCGGCGGAGGGCGGCTGGCTCTGTGCGCCGCAGATGGATGCGCAGACGGTGACGGCCTTTGTCAAAAGCAAGCGGGCGGAGGGCCGGCCGCTGCGGGCCGTGGTCAGCAGCGAAACGGGGCCGGACTGCGCCGGCATCGTCAATCTGACCACCCAGGGCATCACCGTTCTGCTGGAGGGAAAGACGGAGACCGTGGATACGGCGGATTACTGCGCCCGCATCGCCGGCATTCTGGCGGGGCTTTCCCTGCGGGAGAGCGCCACCTATTATTCGCTGCCGGAGGTCACGGGCTTTGTGCGCAGCGAGGATGAGGAGGCGGATATCGCCGCAGGCAGGCTGATCCTGGACCAGGGCAGCGAGGGCGCGCGCATCGCCCGGGCCGTTACCAGCCTGACCACCCTTTCTCAGCCGGGAGACAGCGCCTTTCAGAAGATCAAGATCGCGGAGGGCGTGGATCTGATCCGGGCGGATATCAGAGGCGTGTTTGAGAGCGAATATGTGGGGAAGGTGCTCAACGACTATGATTCCAAGCTGCTGCTGGTAACGGCCATCAACAGCTATTTTGCCGGGCTGGAGGGCAGCGTTTTGGATACGGGACGGCGCAACACGGCGTCGGTGGACTTTGAGGCGCAGAAGCGCTGGCTGGAGGGCCGGGGCGTGGACACCGCCGCGCTGAGCGATACGGCCATCCTTTCCGCCAATACCGGCAGCCAGGTGTTTCTCCGGGCAAATCTGCGGTTTGCAGACGCCATGGAGGATCTGACCTTTGAGATCAGCATGTAAAGGAGGAGAAGCATGGCAGCATGGAGCGCGAGCCGGGTCCTTTCCGGCTCTTTTGCGGAGATCTGGGTGGACGGCAGCCGCATCGCGGAGGCCAGCGGCATTCAGATGACCATTAAAATGCAGCGCAGCGACGTGCAGATCGGCATGGATGTGGATTCCAAGATCACCGGCTGGCGGGGCGAGGGCCAGCTGCGGCTGCGGCAGGTGTTCAGCCGGTTTTTTGACATCGTGGAGGGGGCCGCCGAGGGAAAGGATATCCGGGTGACCATCACCACGGCGCTGAAGGATCCGGACAGCGTCAACGGCGAGGAGGAGCGCTACAGCGTGGATAATGTGGCGCTGGAGAGCCTGCCGCTGGTGAACTATGCGGCGGGCAAGGTGAACGAGCAGACGGTGCCCTTCCGTTTTTTGCCCGGCGATCTGAAGCAGCTTTCCGCCATTGGCGTCACAGAGGCGCTGGTATGAGCACGGCAGAGCAGTGGGCCGCGGCGCTGGGCGCGGAGCAGGCGGAGTTTTCCCTGCAGTTCCAGCGGTTGGGGCTGGAGGCCCGGTGCCGGCCGCTGCAGGCGGACGAGGTGGAGGAATGCCGCCGGATGGGCGGCGAAAAGGGCCTGCGGTATGCGCTGTATCTTTCCTGCGACGCCTTGCGGCAGGCGGGAGAGCAGCTCAGGCTGCAGGGAGCGCTGGCCATGAGCTTTGACATCACCCGGCGGCTGGCCTACGGCGATATTCTGGCGGCGGGCGGCGCGATTTTGGAAAAGAGCGGCGCGGCAGGCGCGCAGGTGAGCCTTTTGGAGGAGGGCCCGGAGGGAGAACGGACGCTGGCGCTTTCGGCCGGGGAGACGCCCTTCTGGCAGAGTCTGCCGGAGGAGACGGAGGAGACGGAGCCGGAAGGCGAACCGGAGCAGACGGAGCGGGAGAAATATGGGCTGCGGCAGCTCTTTTCCCGGCAGGAGGAGGAGCGCGGCGAGGACGCCGTTTTGGAGCTGGCGCGGGTCTTTGCCCGGCGGCTGGTCTCCGCCGCAGCCAATCAGTAAAGCGATAAGAACAAAGAGGAGGACTTATGGCGTATAAGACGAGGACCATGGTTCTGCAGCAGAGCGATGAGGGGGACAACCGGCTGGAGCTGCCGGTGAACCCCAGAAATGTGGTGATCTCCCGGCCGCAAAACCTGCTGCGGTATCAGACCATTGACGGAGAGAGCATTCAGGCGGCCCGGGGGAAGGGGCTGACGCAGGTAACGCTGGAGACCTTTCTGCCGGGAGAGGGCTCCCGGTTTTACCGGGGCACCGCGCCGGAGGAGGCGCTGGCGCTGCTGCGGCAATGGAAGGAGAACGGAACGCCGGTGCGGCTGATGATCTCCGGGACGGAGCTGGACGAGCTGTTTCTCCTTGCGGAGCTGCGGCAGAGCCTGCAGGAGGGGGATGCGGACGTGGGCATCGTGATCCTGCTGAAGGAATACCGGTTTCTTTCGCTGGGAGAGAACGGCGCTGCGCTGCAGGGCGCGGGAGGGCTGCTGGTCCGGGCGGATGAACGGGAAACGCCGGCGGTCTATATCACGGGGCAGGGAGAGGATCTCTGGGCCATTTCCCGCCGCCTGCTGGGCGACGGGAGCCGGTGGAAGGAGCTGGCCCGGCGCAACGGCATCAGCGATCCCCACGGGCTGCCCAAGGGGAAGGAGATCTGGCTCACATGACGGTATGGCTGGCGGAGCGGGAGATCACCGGGCTGTGTACCCGGGTGGTCCTGGAGAAGGATCGGGCCGCCGCCGGGATGGAGGCGACCGTTTGGGCAGTCTGCGCGCCGGAGGACGGGCGGCTGCCCAAGCTCAATCCCTCCTGCGGCGAGACGCTGGAGGTCCTGGAGGGGGAGACCCAGCTGTTTTTCGGCACGGTGGAGACCATCCGATTTGATGCGGCGGCGCTGACACTGAGCCTGCAGTGCTTTGATCCGGCGGCGCGGCTGGCCCGGTGCCAGTGCTATGGACCGCTGGAGGGAACGCCGGCGGAGATCGCGGCGGCCCTTTGCAGGGAATGCGGCCTGGAGCCGGGGACGCTGGCGGAGGGCAGCGGACAGCTCACCCGACTGGGAGCGCTCTGCGGCAGGAGCGCTTACCGGGGCATCCGGCAGGTCTATGGCGAGGGCTACGCGGTGGAATACCGGGAGGGAAAGATCTGCGTGGCGGCCGTGGGCGAGAGCCGCGCCGTATTGGATGGCGGGAAGCTGCTGGCGCTGACGGCAAAAAGCACGGCGGAGGACGCGGTGAACCGGGTGTTGGTCTGCGGCGGGAAACAGGTCCTGGCGGAGGCCGGTGACCCGGAGGGACTGGCGCAGCAGGGGCTGCGGCAGAAAACGGAGCATCCTTCTTCGGGCTACGCCGTGCTGCGGGAGCAGGCGGCGGATGGACTTCGGGGCCTGAAGCGGGAGGCAAGCGCTGTATTGGAGGGGCTGTATGCCGTCCGGTGCGGGCAGCGGGTGACGCTGGACCGGCCTATGGCGGGCGCTTACGGCGACTATGCGGTCACGGCGGTGCGGCTTTGCTGCGGCGGCGGAAAAAAGACCACGGAACTGGAGATGGAGGGTATATGACGGGAGATCCCTTTTACCGGCTGGCGGAGCTGCTGCGGCCGCAGGAGGACGGCTGGCGGCTGGTCACGGCGGAGCTGACCGATCCGGAAACGGGCGTCGTGGCGGCGCAGGGGCAAGGCTGCGGGCTGCAGGGACGGGCCGCGGAGCTGTCGCTCAGGGCGCTGCCGGCAGGCGCGCTGCTGCTTTGTCTGGAGGGCCCGGAGGGCATGTATGCGCTGTGTCGCCTGACGCAGCTGGAAGGAGCGTGAAAATGGCGTTTTTTGCCAAGAAAACGGCGGCGGAGCTGCCGCTGCTTCGGGAGCTTGAGACGGATCCGGTCACCGGGCAGCCGGTGATGGAAAACGGAGACTTCCGATATGTTTCCGGGCGGGATGCGGTGAAGATCTGGATCTGGCGGGCGCTGCAGCCGGAAAACGCCCGGTTCGTCTATGCCGCACACACCGGCAGCTACGGAAATCAGCTGATGAAGCTGGCGGGGCTGGCGCTGCCGGAGGCGGAAAACCGGCTGGCCCGGATGGTGCGGGAGGCGCTGCGGGTCTGCCCCTATATCACCAGTGTGGAGCGGTTTTCCTTCACACGGGAGAAAAGCGGGCTGAAGGCCGCCTTTACGGTGAAGACCGTTTACGGCGCGCTGACGGCGGAGAGCGAGGTAACACTGTGAATTATGATTTTGACGCCATTCTGGGCAGACTGCGGGAGAGCATGCGCTCCGGCGTCAGCACCATGGAGGGCACCTTTGCGGGAGATATCCTGCAGGCCGTGGCGGCGGAGCTGGCCAGGATCTGGTCGCAGGAGATGGATACCGTCACCCAGCGGGGCTTTCTTTCCTCGGCGGAGGGGGAATGGCTGGACGCTGTCTGCGGGAACTTTGGCCTGAGCCGGAAGACCGGCGAAAGCGACCGGGAGCTGCGGCAGCGGGCGCTGGAATGGATCCGGGGTCGGGGCGCCAGCGGCAACGCGGCGGACTATGAAGCGTGGGCCCTTTCCGTGGAGGGCGTGGCGGCGGCGGGCGTCGTCCCGCTGGCCCGGGGAAACGGAACGGTGGACGTTTATTATGTGCCCGCAGAGGGCGCGGCGGAGGGACTGCAGCAGCGGGTGCAGGCCTTTCTGGAGGAGCAGAGGCCGGTGGGCGCGGATGTTTTGGCGCAGGAGGCACAGGCCGTGGCGCTGAATGTGACGGCGGCGGTGACGCTGGACGGGACTGCCGCGCTGGAGACTGTGAAGCAGAGCTTTTTGACGCGGCTGGAGGAATATCTGAACGGTGTGCGGCTGAAAAGCGGAGGAAGGCTGGTGAGCCTGAACCGGATCATCGGACTGCTGGTGAGCTGCGCCGGAGCGGCGGATGTTTCGGAGGTGCGCATCAACGGAAAGGCGGAAAACCTCAGCCTTTCCGCCGGGAGCTATGCCAAGGCCGGAACGGTGACGCTGACGGAGGAAGGACAGAATGGCTGATCTGAAAAAAACGCTGCCGCCCTTCGTGGGCAGCACAAGAGGCGTGGGAGAGATCCTTTCCGCCCTTGAGCCGGAGCTTCAGCGCGTGGAGCAGGAGGCAAGAGCGGCCTGCCGCCGGCTGGCGATCCATACGGCGGATGAGACGGGGATCGCGCTGTGGGAGCGGGAGCTGGGCGCGGAAAACGGCGGCGGGCTGAGTCTGGAGGCCAGAAGAGTGCTGGCGCTTCTGGCGCTGGCCCAGATGGAGACCTGCACGCCCCGGCGGCTCTGTGCGCTGCTGGAGCAGCTGACCCAGGGAAGCGCCGCCATTCAGGAGGATTTTGCCGGACGGACGCTGCGGCTGGCGATCCGGGGGAGCCGGATGCTGCCCTCCCGGCTGAGCCTTGTGGAAAAGACGATGCAGAAGGCGGCGCCGGCCCATCTGCAGTGCCTTCTGCAGGCAAGGCTTCAGGCGGAGACGGCGCCGCAGGGAAAACGGGTGATGATCCAGGGCGCGGCGCTGGAGATCCATACCACCAAGGAGGAAACGATATGACATTGACGGGATGCTATACTACGGCGGGCGCGGCGCTGGCGGCAGGCGTTTTGGCCAGAGGAACGGGCCTGATCCTGACCCGGGCGGAGGCCGGCGCAGGACGGACGGAGACGGATGCCGCCGCGCTGGCGGAAAAGAAGCAGGACCTGACCCTGCTGCGCAAGGAGGCGGACGGCCAGCACTGTCAGGTGCAGGCGGCGCTGAGCGCTTCGAATGCCGCGCAGGAATATGTGCTGCGGGAGATCGGCCTTTATGCCAAAGAGCAGGACGGGACGGAGGTGCTTTACAAGCTCTTCCGGATGGATGAGACGCTGACGGTGGAGCCGGAGACCGACCTGACCGTGACCTTTTATCTGACGGAGAGCATTTTGCCCGGCGAAGCCGTGGCGGTGACGGTAAATCAGCAGGGATTGGTGACCCAGGCCGTATGCGCCGCCATGGCGGCACAGGCAAAAACGGAGGCCGTTCAGTCGGCGGCCGGCGCGCTGGCGGCCCATGCGGCGGCGGCAGACGCCCACAGTCAGCTGCTGGCCCAGAAGGCTCCGCTGAGCCACACCCACGGGGCGGGACAGATCACGGCGGGGACGCTGGGCGGCGTGGTGAAGGCGCAGGACAACGAGCAGTATACCACGGCGCAGCTGCGGAACATCGTGCTGTCCACGGAGGAACCCTCCGGCGGAAGCAACGGGCAGCTCTGGATCCAGTACAGCTGAGGAGGGCAGAGCATGACATTGGCGGAAATGGAGCTGGGCGCGCAGGTGTGGGTCACCTGTCAGCGGCCGGGCGAGGATTGGTATCACGGAGAAAAGTTCACCGTGGTGCAGCAGGGCAAGCCCTCGGAGCTTTACGACGACAGCTTTGCTGGCGGAACGATCCTGATGCATTATGACTCCCGGGCCTTTTTGCAGGCGGGAATGCTGAAAAACGAAGCGGGGACCAAGTGCGATTATTCTCAGACCAAGGCGCATCTGCAGTATTTGACGGCGGGCGGCCTGTTTGAGGAAACGCTGGGGCTGGATCCGGAGGTGGCGGCTCATGTGAGGACGGTGAAGATCCCCTACCGCAGCGGTACCTCCGGCAATACGGTGGACTGGACGCTGGAGGCGAAATACTGGATCCCTTCTGCCGAGGAGGTGGCGCTGTTTGCCGACGAGGACGAGGAGGAGGCGGAGGACGGCGACATCTATGTGCAGGAGGGTTACCGGTTCGCCTACTTCCGGG
>ERZ808252.1046-NODE-1046-length-22535-cov-14.146130_pt1 | contig 22535 bp, 20 predicted proteins | sample MGYA00521242_ERZ808252 | MGnify/ENA primary metagenome ERZ808252 (study PRJEB31516, sample SAMN03275581) | gut metagenome | biome: mammalia-associated habitat; material: feces | host: Papio cynocephalus | place: Kenya | collected 2012-08-07 ...
TGTTAATTTCAACGCGCGGTAGGTATGCGTTAAGGGTGGTTGTAGATTTGGCTGAACATGACGACGGGAATTATATACCGCTTAAAGAAATTTCTTCACGGCAAGAAATTTCTTTAAAGTATTTAGAAGGAATTATGACCGAATTATCCAAAGCGGGTATAGTAGAAGGTTTGCACGGTAAAGGAGGCGGATACAAAATGGCTGTTCCGCCCGAAAAATGCACAGTAAAATCCATTTTGGAAATTACCGAGGGGACAATTTCGCCGGTAGCGTGTTTAGCAAAGAAAGAAAACGATTGTCCAAGAAAAGATAAATGTTTTACCTTGCCTTTATGGGAAGATTTAAATACACTTATATCCGATTTTTTTGAGAAAAAAACAGTAAAGGATTTAATTAAATAATTTTTTATTATTCGCCCGATTTTCGGGCGTTTTATTTTGTGTGTATTTGTATATTATATATAAAAATTAAATAAATAAGAGTTAAAAAAGAAAAATTAGACGGAATAAAAATAAACGCAAAACCCGACGGGATTTACGTTGACGTAACGGTTGACGTATATTACGGCACAAATTTTCCCGAAGTATCTTATTTAAAAAAGTATTAATCAATATCGGTATTTTAAATATAAAAAGCGGTTTTCCATAAAGAAAACCGCTCTATAAGTTGATTATCGACTGTTTTTATGCTTTTTTAACTAATCCCATAGCGGTATTAGCGATATTTTGCGCGGTAAATCCGAATAAGTCGAATAACACCGAAGCGGGCGCGGACTTGCCGAATTCGTCAATCGCGACGATTTTTCCGTCTAATCCCGCGTATTTATGCCAACTATAAGAAGAACCTGCTTCTACGCAAACTCTTGCTCTTACGTCGCTGGGTAAAATGCTTTGTTTATATTCTTCGCTTTGGCTATCGAATATGCTGGAACAAGGCATAGATACGACTCTTGCTTTAATTCCGTTTTTTTCTAAAATATCGCTAGCTTGACAAGTGGGAGCGACTTCGCTACCGCACGCAATTAAAATAACGTCGGGTTTGCCGTTACAATCTTTAATAACGTATCCGCCTTTTGTTGCTTCTTCACAGCTTCCGTCAATCATAGGTAAGCTTTGGCGAGAAAGTATTAAACAAGTACAACCGTCTTGAGTTGTCGCAATTTGCCAACCGGCTACCGTTTCTCTTGAATCGCAGGGGCGGAATACTTTTATTTTTGGAACGGAACGCAAAGATACAAGTTGTTCTATGGGTTGATGTGTGGGGCCGTCTTCTCCGACTCCGATAGAATCGTGAGTGAAAATATAAGTGGTATTTAAGTTCATAAGCGCGGACATTCTGACCGAACTTTTCATATAGTCTACGAAAGAAAAGAACGTAGAACCGTAAGCTCTTAAAAATCCGTGAGCGTTTATTCCGTTAAGAATTGCGCCCATAGCCTGTTCCCTAATGCCGAAATGAAAATTTCTTCCGCTTCTGTTTTCTGCGGAGTAGTATCCGCTAGATTTGATAATCGTTTTATTAGAAGGACCTAAATCTGCGCTACCGCCTATCAAGTTCGGGATAATTTCCGAAAGTTTATTTAATATGGTGGAACTAGAACCCCTTGTTGCGTCGGCTTTAATGGTAGAGTACAATTCTTCAAAAACTTCTTTGTTAGGCGTGATGCCTTTTTTCCATTCTTCGTATTCTTTCGCTAAGCTAGGGAATTCGTTTGCGTACGCGTCGAACATAATGTTCCAATCGTTTTCGATTTTCGCACCTTTTCTTATGTAAGTTTTAGCTATGGCTTTAACTTCCTCGGGAAGTTCAAACGGTTCGAGCGTCCAGTTTAAATTTTCTTTAAGTTTTTCAAGGGCAGAAGCTCCTAACGGCGCACCGTGTACGTCGGCGGTGTTTTGTTTGGGACTACCGTATCCGATTATACTCTTAACTATAATTAAAGACGGTTTTTCTTTTTCGGCTTTCGCTTTTAAAATAGCCCTGTTTATAGCGTCTACATCGTTTACGTCGTCAACCTTTATTACTTGCCAACCTTGCGCTTCGTGGCGGAGAGCAACGTCTTCGGTAAAAGTGGCGTCTGTATTTCCTTCTATGGTAATTTTGTTTGAATCGTAGAAAACGATAAGTTTTCCTAATTTATTAGTTCCCGCAAAGGAAGCCGATTCCGATTCTATACCTTCCATCATACACCCGTCCCCGCAAAGAACGTAAGTGTAATGGTCTACGATGGGGTATCCGGGTTTGTTAAATTTATCGGCGAGTATCGTTTCCGCAATTGCCATTCCCACGCCGTTTGCAATTCCTTGACCGAGCGGTCCCGTACTTACTTCAACACCGGGAGTTACGCCGTATTCGGGGTGACCGGGAGTTATAGAACCTAACTGTCTGAAATTTTTAATATCATCCATAGATACGTTATATCCGAAAATGTGGAGTAGCGAATATAACAACATAGAGCCGTGTCCTGCGGATAAAATAAATCTGTCCCTGTTGTCAAAGTCGGGATTTTTCGGGTTGAAAACCAAGTTGTCTGCAAATAACGCATAACCGAGCGGAGCTACCCCCAAAGGAAGTCCGGGGTGTCCCGAATTTGCTTTTTCAATAGCTTGCGCCGAAATAATTCTTATAGAGTCTATTGCCGTTTGTATTTTATCCATTTTTACTCCTTAAACGGTTGACAAAAGTTTTTTAAGCGTTTTAAAAAATTTAATCAATCGGTACTATGTTTATTATACCTTTTTTATAGAAAATTTACAAGCAAAATTAGCCTTAAATAAATAAAAGACTAATATTTCGTTTTTTAATTTTTTAGTTATTGACAAAAAAAACGCCCGTTGATATAATATTTTTTGCAAAAAATAAGATTGGAGAGAAGTTAAGGATATTTTTAAAAACAAACTTTAATGGAATTTGTAGGAAAAACCAAAAAAGAAATAAGAAAAGAAATGCTTAAAAAAAGGGACGCGTTGCAAAAAGGTTACGTTAAAAAGCAAAGCGAAAAAGTTTTTAAGCTTTTAAAGACGATAAACGCATTTTTAAATGCGGAGAGTTTTTTTATATACGTTGATTTTCGAAATGAAATAAAAACCGATAAAATAATAAATTTTCTTAAAAATAAACTCGTTCTTTTACCTAAAATCGGCGGAGAAGAAATGTACGCCGTAAAAAAAGAAGAAGAAACGAAGTTAAACAAATACGGAATATTAGAACCGAAGTCAAGCAATGCGTACACGGGGAAAATAGACGTTTGTATAATTCCGCTCGTCGCGTGTTCTAAAAAGGGCGATAGAATAGGATTTGGAAAAGGATATTACGATAAATTTTTAAAAAGTACTAATTCGTTAAAAATAGGTTTGGCGTATTCTTGGCAGGTGCTAGATAATTTTGAAAGCGAGCCTTTCGACGAAAAATTAGATATAATCGTAACCGAAAAAGAAATAATAGAGGTGAAATAAATGCCGTTTTTACAATACAGATGTCCCGTTTGCGATAAAGAGTTCGAAGAACTTGTAAAAAACTACGACGAAAAAGTATATTGTCCCGTATGTAAAGCGGAATGCGCGCGTAGTTATAGCGGAGAAATGTTTTCCGCAACGGGCAAAACTATAAAAAAATGTAGCGGAAATTGTAAAACCTGTTCGGGTTGTAAATAAATTTTTTTAAATTTATGCTTAAATTTTTCGCAAAAAAATTTTTTATAAATTAAAATTCATATTTTATATACTAAAATTTATATAAAAGTTGACAAACTTATAATTAAATGCTAAAATTTATTAGAAATGCTTTTTAAGGAGAATACTATGAAAAAAATCATTAGTATCGCACTAACTTTAATATTAGCGTTATCGGTTATGACCTTTATAGGTTGTAAAAAGGATAGCGGAGTAAGTAATAAGGAAACTACTTTTGTTTACGAATTGAAAAAGAACGTTGACGAAGACGGCAACAAAGACGATTATTACGTTATAAGGGGTTTTAAAGTTTCCGACGAAGACGCTGACAAAATGGAAGATGGGGAAATCGTTAAAAAAGAAATGGTCGTTCCCGCAACGTATAATAATCTTCCCGTAAGAGAAATTTTAGAAGGCGCGTTAAAAAATCAAAAAATAATTACGAAATTATCTTTTGAAAAAAACGCCGACGGAACTTTTAATATTCAAACCATAAATTCGGGAGCGTTTGCCGGTTGCGTAAATTTAACCGAAATAGAATTGCCTTTTATCGGTAAAAGCGCAGACGCCGTTAACGAAGAAAAAGTGTTCGGATACGTTTTCGGTGAAGAACAAATAGACGGTTGTACTTCCGTAGAACAGTCTTATAATTCGGGAACGGACACAAAAACGTATTATATTCCTAGTAGTTTAACGACCGTTACTTTAATCGGTAATAAACTTCCTATTTATGCTTTTTGCGGAAATACCGTTTTAAAGAAAATTGTTTTAAATTCTTCCGTAACGGCTATTCCGGAAGGAGCTTTTAAAGGTTGTACGGCGTTAGACGAAATAGTTTTACCGGATTCCGTAACAAAAATCGGCGACGACGCATTTAACGGTTGCACGGGATTATACGGTATTGACTTTAATAAGGTAACGACTATCGGGAACAACGCTTTTAAAGGTTGCACGAAATTGGGTTTCGGTGAAAACGAATTGATTATTTCTTCTACCGTAGAAACTTTGGGAGAAAGCGCTTTCGAAGGTTGTACTACCATTAGTAAATTGTCAATAGCTTGCCTTGAAATTTCTAGAAACGCATTTTTCGGTTGTAGCGAATTAACGTACGTAAATTTAACGTGTTTGAACGGCGGAACTATTAAAAGCATGGCTTTTATGAACTGCGATAAATTAAAAGCCGAAAACGTTAAAAATTTAGGAATATATGCCGTAGAAAGTAATGCGTTTGATTTTAATAATAATGTATAAAAGTTTTTTAAAATTCTAAAACGACTAAAAGGGTAACGAAAATTTCGTTACTTTTTTTTGCGCTAATAAAATTAAAAATAGTTTTGTTTTATTTCTAGCGTTAAATAAGTAGATAAAAAGTAATATCTAACGCCGAATAAAATAATATATTACTATGGAAAAAATAAAAATAGTTTTAGCGGGAGCACTGTGGGGTACGGTAGGATTGTTTGCGTCAATTTTGTTTTGTTACGGATTTAGCACGTATCAAGTAGGAGCGATAAGATTTATTTTATCTGCTATATTCATTATCGTTTTCGCATTATTTTACGATAGAAGGTTATTCAAAATCAAAATAAAACATATATTTTTATTCGCTTTAACGGGGCTTTTTAATTTTTTAACTACAATATGTTATTATAACTGCATTTCGGTTTCGGGGGCTTCTCTTGCGTGCGTATTGCTTTATACAACGCCGTTTTTCGTGCTAGGGTATTCGATACTATTTTTAAGAAAAAAAATTAACGCCGTTTGCGTGTTGTCTATAATTTGTTGCGTAGTTTCTTGCTGTTTTGCCAGTTCCGTGTTTTCCGCCGAGTTTTCTTTGTCGGGCTTTTTATTGGGGATAGCTTCCGCTGTTTTTAACGGAGCGGTTACTATATGTAGCGTTAAACTAATAAAACTCGGATACGACGGGTTAAGCGTTTCGCTTTATTCTTTTATATTCGGCGGGCTAATTTCGTGTTTTTGGATAAAAAGTTTATTCACGGCGTTATTTACTTGCGGAATAAATTGTACGCTATCTTGCGTTTTTATAGCTTTAACGAGTACCGTTATACCATATTCGCTTTACTTTGCATCTTTAAAAAAAGTAGAAGAAGAGAAAGCTGTAGTTTTAACTTCTTCAGAACCGTTCGTTGCTACGATTTTAGAAAGTATTTTATTGCGCTGTATTCCCGATAAAAACGTCGTTTTCGGACTTATAGGTGTATTTATTTCGGTTTTAACGGTAAGTTTAAGAGATAAAAAAACAAAAAAACAAATGCAATTTAAATTGAAAAAAACTTAATGGAATTGTTGTTTAATTTTAAGTATTTTCAACTAATTTATTTTTTATTTCATATAAAAATGCGTCCCAAAAATTTATCTTACTTTTGGGACGTATTTTATTTTTTGTTAGTTAACAAATTTGCTTTTTATTTAAAATATCTTTCCAATAAACCTTTAAAAGCTTTTCCGTGTCTTGCTTCGTCGCGAGCCATTTCGTGTACGGTATCGTGAATAGCGTCTAAATTTAATTGTTTAGCAAGGGTTGCAAGCGCTGTTTTACCGGATGTAGCTCCGTTTTCTGCGTCAACCCTCATTTCAAGGTTCTTTTTGGTGGAGTTTGTAATAACTTCTCCTAACATTTCTGCAAATTTACTTGCATGTTCCGCTTCTTCGTGGGCGGCTTTTTCGTAATATAGTCCTATTTCCGGATAACCTTCCCTAAAAGCGACCCTGCTCATTGCCAAATACATTCCGACTTCGCAACACTCTCCGTTAAAGTTTTCCCTTAATCCGTCTATTATCCTTTGGTCAACTCCTTTTGCTATTCCTACAACGTGTTCCGAAGCCCAAGTTTGTTTGTCTTCTACTTCTTTAAATTTATCCCTTCCGGCTTTACAAATAGGGCATTGTTCGGGAGCTTCTTCTCCCTCGTAAACGTATCCGCAAACAGTACATACAAATTTTTTCATTTTTATTCTCCTTTATTTTTTTTACTACATTCAAGACATAATCCGCACATTTCGAATCCTATGTTTTCAACGTAATAATTATTAGTTTTCTTTATTTCTTCGGCGTAATCTTTAAACATTTTATTAAAGGGTACGTCTATTATTTTTCCGCAATTTCTGCAATAAAAATGGGCGTGTTCGACTACGTTTTTATCGTATACCACAACATTTTCGTCTAAAACTATTCTACTTATCGTCCCGTCCTGCGTAAGTCTGTTTAAAAACCTATAAACCGTAGCTCTGCCGATAGAAGAATTTACTTTTTTTACTTGCTCGTAAACTTCGTTGGCGGTGGGGTGATAAAGCGAATAAAATACGTCCGATATTGCTTGTTTTTGCTTTGTGTTCCTTCTTGTGTTATCCAAACATTTACCCCTTATTGATAAGTTGTATCAATAGTGTATCAAAAAAATATAATTTTGTCAATGGTTATTTAAAAAAATTTTTGAAAGAATTTTTTTGTAAAAAATAAACATAATAATCGTATGAAAAAATATTTTGCGCTCTTAATAGTATTGTTATTGTTTTTTACTTTGACGACGCAAAAGGTATACGCGCAAGAGTATACTTTAACTGTAAAAACCGAAAACGGGGAATACGTTTTTACTTATCCCGATATAGATTGTAAAAACGGCGAATACAAGTTAAAAGACGAACAAAACAAGATAGAGAGAATAGTTGCTAACTCCTACGTTGCACCAAAGGACGCCAAATTAAAAGTAGATAAAACTTGCGGAAAAATTTCCGTGATAGTAGAAAAAAACGGGAAAAGAGTAAACGGGGTAGAACTAAAAAAAAGTATAGATTACGCTTTAAAAAATAAAAAAGAAAAAATAATTGCCATATACGAAGACGTTTATGCGGATATTAGTAAAAGTTACTTAGATAGGTGTCTTAATTTAAGGGGTAAATTTTCTACCGATTATTCTTGTTCGCTAGACGAGAGAAAGCACAATATAGAGCTTGCGGTGAGCAAAATAAACGGAATAATTTTAAAAAGCGGAGAAGTATTTTCCTTTAATAAAACCGTCGGGCAACGAACGGAAGAAAACGGTTTTAAAAACGCTAAGATAATAGAAAACGGAGTTTTTGCGAAAGGGTTAGGCGGTGGAGTTTGTCAAGTTTCGTCAACCGTTTATAACGCGCTTCTTTTATCGGGAATGGGGGTAAAAGAATATCATCCGCACTCTTTAAGCGTTTCATACGTAGAAAAATCTTTTGACGCAATGGTGTCTTACGGCTGGGCGGATTTAAAATTCGTAAATTCGACTAACGGATATAGTGTAATTTTAGCCAAAGCCGACGGTAAAAAAATAGACGTAGAAATATATGGCGTTAAAAACGAATATTCTTACGAAAGGGAGAGCGTAACTACGGAAGAAATTCCTTTTACTACAAAACTGATAGACAGCGAAGAAGTAGAAGTGGGTACAAGTTACGTTAAAGTAAAAGGGAAAAACGGATATAAAAGCGAAGGGTATTTAAAAGTATATAAAAACGGAAAACTCATCGAAAAAAAACTGATAAGAAAAGATAAATACAATAGCGTAGAAGAAGTTACTTTGCAGGGTAAAACGGCTGACGTAACGTCTTAAAAAATAGGTAAGGTAGCAAGAAAAAAGTATTAAGTAGTTGCGGTGGATTAAAGCAGTGTGAAAATACGGCGTTTTGAAAAACGTCAAGTAAGTCAATAAAAAAGTAATGAATTAAAAACTAAAACATATGGGCGAGCGGTTTTCCGCTCGCCCATAAGACCTTAAATCAACTTATAGACTAACTTTTTAAGTTTTTCCGGCAATAATTGCAGTAAGTCGAATAAAACGCTTTTCGTTGTTATCGCCTATAAGGTTATATAATTGCAGTTAGTAAAAGCGTATTCTCCAAAACTATTAAATTTCTTGAAAAGTTAAGGTTAGATAGATTAGAGCAGTTTAAAAAGGAGTAGTTTTATATTTCTTTTACTTCTTTTATAAAAGTGCATTGTAAAAAGCGTATTCGGGTATGCGCTATGTATTTTGAATATTTTTTAATAATTTGTAGTTAAAATAAAAGTCCGTTTTTCAGTATTTTCCTTTAAATTTGACTTGCTAAAAGTTTAGTTTTACGTGAATTATAATAAGAATAACTTACAATTTTCAATAAATCGATATGCTTTTAATTTTGATTTAAGTTTACTAGGTAATGTTGACTTTAAGCGTTATTTAGTATATAATAATATCGTTAAATTTATTTGTTAAGGAATGGCTTTATGAAAGAATTTTTTCCAAATGTAGAATATAATAAATCAAAGCGTAAAAAATTTTTATTATTCTTTATTTTAACCGTTTTGGTATTTGCTTCTTTAACCGCGTTGTTTGCAATTAAAAAGAATTTAATGTTGGTTATGATTTTAGGCTTTATAGTTTTAATGCTTTTAATTTTATTGCCGAGAGTTTTAGGGAATTATCCTACTAAAAACTCTCCCGTAATAGTCGTAGACAAAAAAGAAATAATCGTAAACGGCGCTAGCGTTTTAAAATTGAGCGATATAATAGAAGTTAATTGTACCGTAATATTTCAACCCGAAAGCAAATTTCAAGACGAAATAGCCGAAGAAATAAAAAAGGCCGCTGAAAATCCGACGGAAACGGAATATTTAGGAAATTGCGATATTACTTTTAAGGCGGGTAGAAAAGAAGAAGTTCTTTATACTACGGTAAACGACGTAGTAGGGGCGCTACAAGCACTAGTAAATTTCGGCGTAAGAAAATATAAACTTGCATTTGCTTACAAAAAAGCTTACGAAGTTTCTAATTATAAATTTTATAAAGAAATTCCGGACGTTGTCGAAAACGCATCTAAAAAGGAAAGATTAAAACAGCTTATTTAATAGTTAAAAGGGGTATATAATGATTTTGGCGATATGTCCTAATCCTTGCGTAGACGTTACGATAGAGCTCGATTTTTTAAACGTCGGAAGAATGAACAGAATTCGCAATAAACAAGAAACTTACGCGGGCAAAGCCTTAAACGTTGCAGTAAGCGTTGAAAGATTGGGTGGAGAAAGTTTTTTAACGGGATTTATGTACGAAGGCAACGGCAGACAATTCGTTTCCTGTTGCGCTAAAGAAAACGTTAAAAACGAATTTGTATGGAGCGACGGTCTTGCCAGAGTAAACTATAAAATTATAGATAATAAATCTATGATGACCGAAATTAACGACAAAGGCGAAAAAGTTTCTTTGGAAAAACAAGAAGAACTTATTAAAATCGTTGCGGAAAAGTCTAAAAACTGTTCGGTGGCGGTTATGAGCGGTTCTTTACCGCAAAACGTCGGCGACGATTTTTACGCAAAACTTTGTTCGACTATTTCGTCTAACGTAAAAAAAATAGTCGATACGGAAGGCGAAGCTTTAATTAAAGCGGTAAAAACGGGCGTTTATCTTATTAAACCAAACTTGGAAGAAATGGAGAGAACCGTAGGCAAACGCTTGGAAACCGTAAACGAAATGTTGGAAGCATGCAAGTACATGATAAATCTTGGTGCAGAAAACGTTTTACTTTCGCTTGGAAGAAAAGGCGCGATTTTAACTAACGGTCTAAAAAGCTATTTTTGTAAAAGCGCGTCCGTGGCGGTAAATTCAACAGTCGGGGCGGGAGATAGTATGGTTGCGGCGGCGTGTATTCAAATCGAAAAGGGAAAAGACTTGCCCGAAATTTTAAAATGCGCGGTTGCCGGCGGTACGGCAAGCGTTACAACTCCGGGAACGGGACTTGTGTATCTAGATAAATACAACGAAATATTAGAGAGATTAGTCGTAGAAGAATTGTAAACGATTTTTCGTTATAAAATTATCGGACTAACTATCATAATACGTTTACGTTAAATTAGCGTTTTTTGCCAAAATAATTAAAAATAATAGAGTTTATAGATAGTAATAATTTAATAATTTTTGTCATATCGTGTAGTAAAAGAGGATTTTTAATGCGAAACGATACTTACGCAAGAATTATTAACGAGGCGAAATTTATTATACTCAATTGTTCTACCGTAAGAGAAACGGCAAAAGCGTTCGGGGTAAGTAAATCTACCGTTCATAAAGATTTAAGCGAAAAACTTTTTTTTTACGACAGGTCTTTATATAAACAAGTTAGGTATTTATTGGATATAAATTTACAAGAAAGACATTTACGTGGCGGAGAAGCCACAAAGCAAAAATACAAAAAGAAAAAATTATTTAATGTTATCGGAAGCGATTAAAATGGAAAAAATAAACGTAAGGATTAAAAAAACTAACGATAAAGCAATACTGCCTAAAATTGCTACGGAGTTTTCCGCAGGGGCAGATTTATACGCTTGTTTAGAAAACGAAAAATTAGTTATAAAAAGCGGGGAAACGGTGTTTGTTCATACGGGGCTAGCCGTAGAAATTCCCGTCGGTTACGTGGGGCTTGTATTCGCCCGTAGCTCTATCGCATGTAAAAGTGGACTTGCGCCCGCAAATAAAGTCGGCGTTATAGATTCCGATTATAGGGGTGAAATTATGGTCGCTATTCATAACCATTCAAACAGCGATAAAGAAATTGAGGATAAGGAAAGAATAGCTCAAATGGTAATAGTTCCTTATTTACCCGTGAATTACGTTTTGTCTGACGATTTAGACGATACCGAAAGGGGAAACGGCGGATTTGGTTCTACCGGTAAAAAATAATTTATGATAATTTAGACGTTCTTACTGTCGCAAATATAAAATAGAAAAAGCGGACTTAAAATAAGTCCGCTTTTTCCGGCATATATGTTGTTAAAAGAATTATATAGATAAACGGCATATAGGGCAATTTATTTTGTCTTTGCCTAAAATTAGGACGTAGTTTTTTGATTTGAACGGTTACGTATATTTGGGTTTTTATTATTATACTTTTTTATCTTCGCCGTACTTCATCGTAAAAAACTGACACAACTTGAAACTATACGGCTACAAATAACTATGTTTTTTATCTTTACTGTATTACCGACGTAGTTTTTGAGTTTTGAACGATTACCGATAAATAGGAAATAGGATTATTTTATTCTTCGATGTAAATAAATGATATTGTTTACAGCTCAGGAAAACTTGCGATTATTAGGTTTGTGTTATTTTACCTTTCTATCTTTACCGTAAAAATAAACTGACATTGTTCCGGGCCCCGAATGACTGCCTATTACGGGGTCTATATAATTTATAAGTATTTCTTTTACCTTTATTCTTTTTAAAATTAAATCTTTTACGAATAAAGCGTCTTCTAAACAATCGGCATGAGCTATAAAAATCGTTTGATTTTCGCTATCGACTATTTTTTGCTCCATTTTATCCACTAATGCAATAAGCGATTTCTTTCTACCGAAAACGTTTGCATATACTACCAATTTACCTTGTTCGTCCATACGAAGTACAGGTTTAATTTTTATAATGCTTGCAATATAATATTTGCTTGCTGAAAGCCTACCGCCCCTATATAGGTATCCTAAATCGGCAACGGTGAATATATGATTTATTTTTAATCTTTCGTCGTATACAGTTTTATAAATCTCGTCTATGCTTGCGCCTTCGTCTTGCATTTTTAAAGCGCGGTAAACGCATAACCCGAGTCCCATACATTCGCAAAGCGTATCTAACGTCAAAATTTTTCTTTCGGGATATTTTGCTTGTAGTATTTTTACCGCGTCTACACTGCATTCATATGTTCTGGAAAGTCCCGAAGAAAATCCCAAGTAAATTACATCCGTTCCTTGTTTTAAAAAAGGTTCAAAATAGTTGATAAAAGTATTTTCGTTTATGCAAGAAGTAGTTATCTTCTTTTTCGTGCGAAGTAAATCGTAAAAAGATTTTAAATCGTTGCTCTTACCTTTTTCGTAAGAAGGATAATCTTTTCCGTCATAGGTGTACATTATGGGTATTATTTCAAATTTATCTTCGTAAACTTTCATAATTTCGTCGGGAAGAGTTGCCGAAGAATCGGTAAAAATTCTGTATGCCATTTTAAATCTCCGTCTATATTAGTTTTTTTATAAGTTTTATTTTAACTTTTTTATATACATTTGTACGTTTTGGCTTAATTTTTTACAGTAAAGAGTAAAAAATTAAATTGCGTTTGCCGTTTTTTATAGCGGTTATTGTTATTTCTAATTTTTTTAACAATATTTTTTTCGTTGTCTTTAACTTTTTATCGTTTGTGGTAGCCTTTTAATTTTTCTAATTATCAGCTTTATTTTTTGTTTATATTTTTAAATGTTTTTAATAAAAACTTTTTTTTCAGTAACGATACGCGTATTTTTCTACCTTACGTTTAATATTATATTAAAACGGTCAAAAAAAATAAACCTACTCAACAGCAGGTTAATTCTACGCTTAAAAGTACAAAAGTAGAATCGGCAATTTTCGACTCTACGGCGGGTAGAATCGTTAAAAAGTATTGACAAAATAATAAAAGAGTGCTAAAATTGCATTATTATGGAACACGAGAAGCTAAAAAAAGTTATAGGGGACAATATCGCGTTTTATAGAAAGAGAAATAATTTAACGCAATTACAACTTGCAGAAAAAATAAATTATTCGGATAAAGCGGTTTCTAAATGGGAAAGGGGAGAAGGTTTGCCCGATATTTACGTTCTCAACGACTTAGCGGAATTATTTAAGATAGAAATAAACGACTTTTTAAGAGAACCGAAAGCTAGAAGTAGGCGAATTTTTCTTCGTAATAAAATAGTAATAAGTATTGCCTATACCTGTATTATTTGGTTGGTTGCCGTTTTAGCGTACGTTTGCGTAAATTTTTTAGCGCCGAGTTTTAACAGAGAATATTTAATTTTTTCTTTTGCTTTATCGCTGTCATTCGTATTGCTTCTAATTTTCACTTGTGTGTGGAAAAGTAAGTTTTTAATTTTCATAATGTATTCGGGGCTAATTTGGACGCTTCTTTTAAATGTGTTTTTACTACTTTCGTTTAAAAATAAAGGCGTTATATTTATAATAGGAATACCGTTGCAGTTAATGGGAATGATGTGGCTATTTTTTAAAAAAAATAAAAAAGAATCAAAAGAAGAAACGTTTTAAAATTAAACAAGCGGAAAAATTAAAAGTTTTTCCGCTTTTTGTGTGCAAAATTGTAATTTTGTAATTTGCTATAAAATTTTAAAACGTATAAAACTATGTAAATTTTAATTTAACGATAAAAATTAAGCCGATAAAATTGTAATTTGATATCAAATAAATTTTTAAAAATAATTCTAATTTTAATAAAGTTATTCGTAAACGGAAGAAGAATCCGTTAAAAGGAAAAAAACGTTTTTATGATATTTTATTAGTTTTTCTTTTTGTAACAAAGAAAGTTCTCTCGAAAGGCTTGCCCTGTCTACGCATAAATAGTCAGCCATTTGTTGGCGTGTGTATGGTAGAATAATTTTTTTATCGGAAGTCGAAACCGAAAAAGAATATAGTAGGGATAAAATTTTTTGTCTAGTCGTTCTTTGCGATAAATTTTTAATTTTTTCGATTAAAGATACGTTTCTCGCCGACAATATTTTTATCAAATTTATAATTATTTTGTTGTGATAATCGCATTTACCGCACGGGCTTAAAAGTAAATCTTTATTTACGTATAAAACTTGCGTGTCAGTTCCTGCTTCTACCGAAAAGGGTATCTTTTCCACTCCTGAATAGGCAAAACCCCCGCCGAAAACGTTATTTTCGGTAACGGTTGAAAGTATCGTATTGTTTCCCCAGTAATCACTTTGCGTTACGAATAAAAATCCCGACAATACTAAGGCTACGTTTTCGGGTTTTTGTCCCACCGTATAAAGCGTTTGCCCCTTTTTTAAATTTAACACTTTGGCTTTTACGCAATCTAAAAAACTTTCTATTTGTTCTTGTGATATTCCTTCGAATAATTTTACGTTAGTTAAATCTTTTTTCATAAATTTTCTTTTTGTTGCATTTGCAACTATTTTTTTTCGTTTAGTATATTATAATGGATAAAAAAAGTCAATAATAAAAAGGATTTGAATGAAAAGATTTAAGATTTTAGCTTTAATACTTGCAATAATAACTCTATTTAGTTTAGCAAGTTGTAAAAAAGACAAGAAAACGACTTATACGGTATCCGCTCCCGACGGAGCTCCCGTAATGGCAATAGCGGAAATAATGAAAAACGACGATAAATATTCTTGCGATATTATTTCCGCAAGCGACGTAGAAGCAACATTTTTAAAACGTGAGAAAGATTTTATAATTGCTCCTACTGATATAGGTATGAAGATTTCTATGCAAACCGGTGAATACAAACTTTGTGCCGTTACAAGTTGGGGAAATTTATATATTGTTGCAAAAGAAGGTACGGTTTTTGATAAAAATAGTATGACTTGTTCGGAATTTTTATCGCAATTTTCAGGGAAAAGTGTTTCTTCGATAGGGGTAAACGCAGTTCCGGATAAATCTTTTAAGTATTTGCTAGATAAGGCGAAAGTTAGCTGTACTATCAATCCGTCAAATGCTCCCGATATTCAAGCGGGGTTAAAAGAAGGAACAATAGATTACGCTATTTTAGGCGAACCTGCCGTAACAGGTGCGAGCATGAAAGTTTCGGGACTTAAAATTTTATGTTCGATTTCGGATTTGTGGGAAGCGTCGGAAAGTTGTGGATTTCCGCAAGCTAGCGTTTTTGCAAAATCAAGTTTAAAAGAAAACGTTATAGATGAATTTTTAAATAGAGTAAGAGATTCTATAAATTATTTAAACGAAAGCGAAGATCACGCTTTAGAATTAGGTAATTTTATGGAACAAACGGGGAAGTCTGCCTTAAAAGGCGCAATCGTAAAAAAGGCGTATAAGAGAATGAGTCAAAAATTCGTTGCGGTAAATAAAAGTTGTATAGATGAAATTACTAATTTCTTAAATGCGATAGGAGAAAGTTATTCCTACGGCGTATTTTATGAAAAAAATTAAAAGTATAATTAAAAAAAATAAATATTTACTAACGGCTATATTGTTTTTTATAGCCGTTTTAAGCTTTTGGGAAATTTACGTTAAGGCAAATAAAATTCAAGATTACGTTTTTCCCGCTTTATCTGACGTTTTAAAATCTTTAATAGATTTAACGGGGCAAAAATCTTTTTACAAAAAGATAGGATTTACTTGTTTAAGAATACTTAAAAGTTTGCTATTATCTGCTGTCTTAGGGCTTGTTTTCGGACTTATAGGCGGACTTAATAAGTTTTTTAGGGCTTGTTTAAAGCCTATTATAGCTTGTCTTAAATCTATTCCGGTAATGGCTATAACGTTAGTCGTACTAATCATTTTCGGAAAAGAAGAAACTCCCGTCGTTATAGGTTTTATTATGGCTTTTCCGATAACATATTCTCAAACCGTTTTCGGGATAGAAAGTATTGATAAAGAAATTATAGAAATTACTAAAACGTTTAAAGGTTCTTTTATAAAGAAAATCGCAAGAGTTTACGTTCCGCTATCAACTCCTGCGTTTTTACAAGGGCTACAAGTTAGCGGAGGGCTTTGTATAAAAGCGGTTATTTCTGCCGAAATTATAAGTTTTACGGTAAATTCGATAGGTATGGCAATGTACGTGGCAAAATCGAATATGTTTACGGATACGCCTATACTTTTCGCATATTGTTTTGTGGCGTTATTTTTATCTTTAATTTTCGACGGAATTATTAGCGTGTTAAAAAAGGCGTTAGTAAGGTGGTAAAAAAGAATAGAAAAGCGTTGAATAAAAAAACAAAAAACGATTGACAATGCAAAAAAAATATGGTAAAATATTTAAACAATCGTAGAAAAATTTATAATTTTACGGTAAAAATACATTCAGCATAAGGAGAAATACCCAAGTGGCTGAAGGGGCTCCCCTGCTAAGGGAGTAGTGGTGTAACAGCCAGCCCGAGTTCAAATCTCGGTTTCTCCGCCAAGAAGAGTCGCGTTTGAACACGTGGCTCTTTTACTTTTGTCTGAAAGGAGTTGCAGGTATCGTTTTTCAAACAAAGCAGTATGAAATAAAGCGTTCAACCCATTATCTGACGCAAAAAAGAGATACTCACGGCAACTTTATAAAATAACTAAATAGACACGGTTTAAGGCGATAGAAAGTTGATTCTACCGCCTTTTTTCTATGCCGTTTATTGTCCGATTTTTTGCCTTTCGGGTATACGTTGTAGCACAGTGAAAATCGGAAGTCAACGGCAAAAAATTGTTACTGAAAACTTTAAGGTATTAAAAATTGGATTTATATTGAGTTCTGCTCGTTTTTGAGATTATGCGGTAAATTGACGCGTAACATCTTTTTATATTTACGCAACAATTTTGTGCTGTTCGTTGACTTCCGTGAAAGCGACAATAAATAAAAATACTTCTATCTTTTCCCGGTGCTACTTCCGTTTTTGCCGAAAGGCGAAATAAATTTCGTTGCGTTGCAACGAAGAAGACGGAGGTAAATCCAAATGAAAAGAAAAATATTAGATTTCAGCGTTATGAAAGAAGAAATCACTCAAAACAATGTGCTTGAAATGACAGAACTTATAGCATTTATGGAATTACGTTTTCAGATAGGTTATTTGGGAAGTCGCGCACAAAAAATGTATGCCGACCTATATGCCGATATTAAGCACAAAAACAAATTAGGCTATGCTTTAAGCGATTCTTACGATTTAGTGTAAGAAGGCGCGTTGTGTCTTTGCGAACATTACGGAAAGCGTTTGAATGACATTATCGGTTACAGCAAAAAAGGCAAGCCGATTACTATCGAGATTGCCTGTATTCGTAAAATGATGAAGTTGATAAATTTGAAAACAAGAGATTATTATCGTTCGGTAAGCCTTGACGCTTTAACGCCCGTAAGCGAGCCGTCATACGAAATAAAGGAAGAAGTCGTACAAGATTATACTTTATACAAAAAATTGTTGTAAGCCTGAATTTAACCGAGAATATGCGTATCGCTTTGGAATGCCGCCAAAAAGGATTAAGTTATCCCGAAATAGGCAGAGTTTTATCTCGCGCGTAAGCGACGGTGTACGAATACTTTATCAAAATGCGTCAAAGATATACGGCGATTTACAGATAAAGAAATGAAAATTGCACCGAGTAAATACTTGAAATACGCATATGGTATAACGCAAGCATAAAGCGTTTTTACGTTAAATATATGGTTCTTTCATTTGTAATTACATTCAATTTTATTAACAATCTACAATAAGCAGAGTTGCAAAGGTGACGAGAAAACCTATTATTCTCGCCACCTTTGATTGCTAAAATATTATATTTTTTTAATATCAGTAAAAATATGGTTTATTTATACGAATATTGATTTACTTTACTGTTACTCTGATGTTGTTTCGTTTTTCGTAAATCTTGCATACAACACGATGTCGGAGTCCGGCATGACGTAGTAATTATCCACTTTGTTTGTAAATTCACTGTCCGTGTACCATCCGTTAAACGTGTAACCCGTTTTTGTGGGTTGCGGCAAAGTTACTCTATTTCCTGCTATCATTTTTTGCGATTCTATCGCAGACGCGTCGTCGGGGACGGCAAATGAAAGAGTATGAAGTTTTTCAAATCTTGCATAGACCTTTATTCCGCCAGGGTTATCTCTAAATGTCACTCGTCCGATTTTTGTGCCGTCCTTAAAGTCGGGAGTAGTGTACCAGTCCATAAATACATATCCTTCTTTTTTCGGTTGCACATTGTCGTAGCTAAACATTATCGGGTTTTCGGCGTCGTACTCGGCGGGATACGGCTCTTGTAGCGTACCGCCGTTAAGTTCATACTCTATGGTGTATTTTATCAGAGTAAACTTTGCTTTCAACGCTATGTCTTTGTCATAGGTCATTATCGTTTCGGCGGTTACTCTTTCTTCGCCGAGGTACCAACCGTCAAAGGTGTAGCCGACTTTGCTCAAAACGGGCAATTCCCCGATAGGCTCGCCGAAGGTCACTTCTTTGTTGCCTGCATACAACTCGCCATTACCGTAGCCGTTGTATAAGTACGGTTTTTCTGCCGCAATATACACCGATTCTATGTAATCGTCTTTCAGACAATCTATTTCGATTGCGTATGCAGTTCCGCAAGTAAGTGTTTTGTAATTGGTATTCTTGTCGTTCTTCACTGATAAAACATAGTAATGATGCCCTTGCGAGGTGGCATTATCCGGTCGTCTTATCATTGTAAATTCCGACTCTTCGTTTGTCGACAAATTGATCAATTTCGCTTTGAAATACGTTTTTAAGTTTGTGTCGCTGCCTGCCCCGGAAATGTCTTTCGTTGTTACAACTATACGGAAATCGCTTCGGTAGTCTTTTAGCCACGACGATGACACTTTGACGTATGTTCCTACAATAAACTTTGCGCGGAAGTGTTGAGTATTAAGCCCTTCTTTATCGTCAATCTTGTCGCAAATTATGCCGTAATTCTTTCCCACACTGCCGTAAGTCGACGACGAAGTAGAGTAGCCGTTGTACTTGCTGTATTGGCTGTAGTCGATGTCTACTCCGTCCATATATAAATCAAGGTCGTCGTAAATCGGCGTGGAATTGAAATCAAAGTAATCTTTTTCGTCGTAACTGCTTTTAGCAGAATCAAACTTGTCCTTTGTGTACCAGCCGTGTATAATTGTTTTGTCGTAGGAACTCTGCTCGGGCGCGGATATTGTAGCTCCTCTTTTTACCGTTATCGTTTCCGTTTGGGGAAAAACGATAGAGGGTGTGCCGTAGTGGAACGTGACGGTGCATTCGCCGTCTCTTACACCGTCGCTTGTCGTGTTGAGAGTCAGATTGTATTTGTTGACCGTAAACGCGGCAGTAAGCGTAATGTCGCCTATTGTTGTCGACGGGTCGATGACTGTCAGTGTTTTGCCGTCGCCTGTAACCCAACCATCGAAAGTGTAGCCTTTCTTTGTGACTTTCGGCAGAGTAAATGCTTCGTTTTCCACTGTATATGAAGACGGAATTTCGCCGTCTGCGATACCGCCATTAAGGTTTACTTCGACTTTGTAGGTGTCTAGCGACCACTTTGCATAGAGTGCGACATCGTTTGCTTCCATTCTGAAGTTGGTAGCCGCAGTTTCAAGAGTTGTTTCCTTGTACCAACCTACAAACGTGTAACCTCTGCGAGTGGGTTTTGCGAAATTGCTAATTTTTACATCTGTGAAGTACTCGACTTCAAATTCGGCTGTATCCATTGCGCCTTCGTAGTTGGAATTGAAGGTTACTTTGAAAGACTTCATTGCAAACTTGGCGTATGCCATGATGTTGCAGTCCGGGACGGTGGTGTAGTTCATTTCGCCGACGGGAGCCCCGAAAACGTCCAATCTGTCGCCCCAGCCGACAAATTCGTATCCAGCGGCGTCGCAACCTTCTATTGTCGGAGTGAGCAAACTAACAGTTGCTCCGTAAGCCAAAGTTTCGTCGTAAATGCTTTTCCACACAAGTTTGCCCGTGTCGGAGTCCAAAGCTTTCGTAAAAACTTTTACGTTGTAGTAATTTACGGAGAATTTTCCGTCAAAATACATATCTTCGGAAATGGTAATCACGTCGCCTGCCGAATACTTGTTTTCTCCGCATTCCCAACCTTTGAATGTGTGTCCGATACGCGTCGAGCCGAGATCCGACACTGTATATTCGTATCCGTCGGCGAAGTAAAATTTATTCTCTGTGGCAATCCCGTTTGATTCCACATTGAATGTAAGTTCTTTTACCGATAGGGTGAGCAAAGTCCATTCGCCCGGCAAATATGTGTAGGAGCAAGGACGAACGAGAATTTCGTAGTCTCCGTTGTATGTAAACTCCAGTGTCACGTTTGTTTCCGAAGTGAAGAATCTTATCCCGTTTACCTTATATTCGTAGTAATCGGCGTCACTTACCGCGTTCCACTTCAATGTGTTGCCGTTGCGGGTTACGTCGCATGCGTCTTCGATGGCTTTCACGTCTGCCAAAGCCAACAGAACGGGCACTCCCGTTCTCGGTACAAACCAGTAGTCTTCAAACAATGTGATGTCTGTGCCGGAGGCGTCGAAACAGTTGCTTTTACTCCCGTCGCCCATCTCATTGCTGAAATTATTGACGGAACCTTCCGCTCCGCTTATGTCGATACCGACGGCATAACTGTCGGATACAAATCCTGCATTGCGTCCGGCAAAGCCACCGTATCTGCAACGGGAGGCAGACCAGCCGTAGTTGTCTTGTTCAAACTTTGTGCAGTTTACCGATATCTCTTTTGCAACGAGACTGTGTTCGATTTTGCCCTCGTTTACGCTTCCGACAAACCCGCCTATCGTCATTTTGCAAGTGTTCTTGTCTACGGTCAAATCGATCTTGCCGTCGTAAGCTGATTTCGATATAACGGCGTCATCTCCGCCTACATTGGTGCCGACAAAGCCGCCTATCATGATGGAATCGTACTTGTCGTAGATATTTCCCTCTATGTTTGCATTGGAATAACACTCGGTAATTTCGCCGCTGTTTTCTCCTACAAACGTTGCTATAGAAGAGTATAGGTCGGAACTTCCCATCGAGTTGCCCTCGTATGACACATCAAAAACTATCTTACCCAACGCTTTTGACGAGATTATTTTGCCGTAGTTGACGCCGCAAACAAAACCGTATGTTGGGTAGTTTATTCTACCCGTTTGCTCGTTTTTGATTTCGACGTCTAGTTCGGCTTGCACATTTACAATGTGACTGTTGTTTTGGCTTATTGCCGTGCAAAATCCTTTGGCACTGCCGCTAATCGAACAATTCTCCACCAGACCGTCGTTTGTGCCTACCAAAATGGCGGTGGTATATGAAACGCTGCCCTCAAACTGTCCGTTTACGGAACAATTCTTTATCGATCCTTTGTTGGACGCTATTATGCTGATTTCCGATGCGGAAATATTGTTGAGTTTAACTCCGTCGATATTTGCTTCGTCTTTGAGGTTAAACAAACTTTTGGTTATCGTTATGTTGTTGATGGCCGCATCTTCTTCCGCAGTAAGCTTGCCGTAGAAATCGATGGTGTCACCATCGAAAATAGCTCCGTCGAAACTATTCTTTGCCTTTATTGCAAAGTTGGCGGTGGAAAATTTACCGATATTATAGAAGTGTTCCTTTGTCGCTATGCCGTAAGGGGTTTCCTTCGTTCCGTTGCCGTCGGCAAACATATCGAAGTTGTATGTAAACGTAGCGATGTCGGAGTCGTATTTTTCTCGTTTGGCTTTTGCTACAAGCGTTATTTCGTGTTTCTTTACCGCGATGTCTTTCATTGTGTAGGAAAGCTCGTCGGTTGGCTCGAAGTTGAATTCGTCTCCGTCTACCGTCAACACGTACTTTTGCGCACCTGCAACTGCACTCCAACCGATAACATCGATTTTTACTTCGATTTCGGGTGTGGCAAGTTTCTTGTTGTCACCTACGGGGATGGAACCGCTATCTATTTTGAAGATTTTGGTTTCTCCGCCGACGGTTATGCTCAACGTTCCTTCGGACAGCGTGCCGCTACACAATTCCGTTTTTTCTCCTGCTAAATTTACGTTGAATTTTATTGCGGTATCGGTTATTGTGTATTCGCCGACTGTGCCGCTTTCATCTTTCCATTTGCCGTTGTCCAAAGTAAAAAATTCGTTTTTGTCGAGTTCCTCATCGACAAAGCGATAGTATGTTCCGTTTGTTTTTGAGTAATCGATTTTCTTGTTTTCGTTTCCTCCGCACGAAACAAGCAGCAACGAAGTCGCCAACAAAACAAACAAAACTACCAAAGTAAAGCTGATTTTTTTGATTGACATAACCCTATACCTCTCGCATCTTTTTAATGTACATCATCAAATACTTTAAGAGCATTAAATATCCAGATAGATGCAC
>ERZ808252.1047-NODE-1047-length-22532-cov-3.625528_pt1 | contig 22532 bp, 15 predicted proteins | sample MGYA00521242_ERZ808252 | MGnify/ENA primary metagenome ERZ808252 (study PRJEB31516, sample SAMN03275581) | gut metagenome | biome: mammalia-associated habitat; material: feces | host: Papio cynocephalus | place: Kenya | collected 2012-08-07 ...
CAGGCTATATGCGCAAAGGTAGGATTTATACAGCAAAAGTAATTGAGCAGGAAGAAGAACCAATTATCCTTGGGAAAATCCTGCAGAAGAATAATGTTGATGATAAATTCTATATTACTAACGAGAAAATGCCAAAATGGGCATATCTTAAAGGCGCAAAAAAAATCCCCAGAAAATCAGCAGATGGTCACGAGTATACATTCTCTGAAGGACCCATCGCTTTCCCGGATCCGTGGGACAGACCTGGTCGTACGATGTTGACCAGTGAGTCGACGCTAAATCGCTCCACGCATGTTGTGTCAGATCCCGGAACAGGGAGACTCCGGTTGCTGACACCGGTCGAGGCCGAGCGCCTCCAGGGATTTGATGACGAATGGACAAATACGGGTATGCCTGATAGGATGAGATATTTTTGCATGGGCAACGCCCTGGTCGTACCGATGATAACCAGAATGGGTAGAGTTCTGGATACGATCATAGCTGAAGAAAAATAAGCTATATCAAAATCAGAATGATATCCATGGGTCTTGTGCAGCGGTGCGCAAGACCCATGGTCGTTCATAATGAGATCAAGGAAAAGGAGTTGGAAGCAGTGGAGGGAACACAATATGTGACCAAAGAATCGATCCTGCGACGTGCGCAGGAGATCAAGGGGATCCCGCTCCGGGATGTCGATAAAACTGGTCGTTTGGCCACAGGAAAAGGTGCCATCGGAACTGTTATCGAAGAGAGCTGGTTTGGCTACACGCCCAACTCCGAGTCTGAGCCGGACTTCCCGGAGGCTGGCGTAGAACTAAAGGTCACGCCCTATCTGCGTGGGAAAAATGGGATCCGTGCCAAGGAACGGCTGGTCTGCAATATCATCAACTATATGGAGGAGTACGATAAGACCTTCCAAACCAGTGCCTTCTGGCATAAATGCAACACCATGCTTCTCATGTCCTATGAACACCTTGCAGACAAGCCCAAGGGTGATTTTCGGATAGATGCGGCTGTTTTATTTAGTTTCCCAGAGGAGGATCTGGTTATCATTGAACACGACTGGGAGACCATCATAGAGAAGGTCCGCTCAGGTCGCGCTCATGAACTCTCGGAGGGTGACACACTTTACCTTGCGGCTTGTACAAAAGGTGCCAATGCATCCAGCGTTCGGAAGCAACCGTTTTCAGAACTTCCTGCAAAACAGCGGGCATATTCTCTGAAATCATCGTACATGACGCAAATTCTTAAAAAGTATATATTTGGGAGCACCGAGAATCCGCATATAATCAAATCTGCTGAAGTACTACACACCAAAACTTTTGAGGAATATATTATTGAAAAAGTCAAGCCTTACTATGGGATGACTCAAAATGAGCTTAAGCTCAGACTTGGAGTCGAAAGCAACGCCAAGAGCCTTAATGAGATCCTATTGGCACGAATGTTAGATGTCAAAGGTCGCATTGCCTATACGGAGGAGTTTCAAAAGGCGGGTATTATCCCCAAAACTATCCGAGTGAAAAACAACGGTAAAATCAAGGAAAGCATGTCCTTCCCCACATTTGACTTTATTGCGTTGAGCAAGGAAGAGACTTGGGAAGGATCAGAACTCTATAACTATTTGGCGCCTACGAAGTTCATGTTTGTTATCTTCCAGGAGCGGGGTGATGGAGCGTATGTATTCGACCGCGTCATGTTCTGGAATATACCAAATGATGATCTTGAAGAAGTGCATCGTGTTTGGGCGAGGACTGTTCAAACGATCCGCAGAGGTGTCCGGTTGATCCAGACACCTCGTGGGATAAGCAATGATCTGCCGAAGCAGACCGAGAGTCCCGTTGCACATGTGAGACCCCATGGAAAAGACGCTTCGGATAAGTTGCCGTTGCCTGATGGCCGCATGATGACCAAGCAGTGTTTCTGGCTGAACAATACTTATATCGCAGAGCAGATCAAGGAGGTGAGGTAATGGCTGGATATGTATTTGCTATTGGCGGAGATGAAGATCCAGTCAGCATGATTCGAGAGTGTGCTGAAAAGGGAATATATTCGACATATTTGAAAGGAATTGCTCCGCTGTCCTTTGAGGGTACTTTAGCGGACTATATGTCAATGAAGCCAGGAGACAATATTTACTTCTTTTGTAAACGTAGGTATTATGGTATCGGCGAGTTGATCTCTATTGGCCCTGATTGCAAGTATTGTAATTATCCTCGTTCATCTGCGAGGGTCAACGTACAGTATGAAGACATAAGAAATGACCTGCTGGTGAACTTTGGAAGTCAGAGTCCACATTACCGTTGGCTATGTACATTTAAAGGCGCACCGTACTTTTTTGAAGATGGAATTGATACGGACGAGATTTTGACATATAAGCCAAACACATTTAAGATGCTTCGTGCTTTCTGGAAAGTTTCGTTCATTAAACTTAGCGACGAGGAGAATGCATCGTTAAAAGAGATTTTTCTGTTGCGTCGACAACGAGAGATAGCAGCACAAACTGGGATTTTTCCTGAGCGCAATGATATTCACAATGTGATAGCAGCAAAAGTACTTGATAGGTATTTGATCAAACCAGCAGATATGCTTCAAACATGTACTTTTGGCTCGCGAGTAAAGCATGAAATGGCACTTGAAGCAACTGTTGTATATGACCTGTGCCATAACCAAGTTCATGCCTTAGGTGCTTGGGATTATGTTTCTCATCAGGTAATAGCTTCACCATTCAAACCCATTGATTATATGGATAAAATCGATGTCTTAGCAATGCGCTATCTGCCTAACACAAAAATTCCCTGCAAATATCTTGTCGCCGAATTGAAAAAAGATGCAGCAGACAACGCAACTATTGATCAGGTCTTGAAATATGTCGACTGGGTCTGCTCTGAGTATGCTTATGGTGATTATGAGGCGGTCGAGGCTTGCATTATTGCAGCGGAGTATCCCGAGAATATTGTAGCCTATTACAGTGAGGTTGTTCAGCGGTATTATACCTTGGGTAGCCATCCCGTCCGAAATAAACAATGGAATAGTTTGAAACTGTTACGCTATTCATATGCGGCTGGAGAATTATCTTATGTCGATGTTGCGCCTCAAAATGAGATGCCAGACTGACATTTAAGGAAAAGCAGATCATGAAACACCCCAAATCGTACGACTCCACTCCTGAGATCCGAAAGCGTATGTCCAAGGTCAAACTGAAGGGTGGCAGGGCTGAGACGCTTTTAGCAAAAGCGCTTTGGCGTCAAGGCTATCATTACCGAAAGAACGACAAGAGGTTGCCTGGCTCCCCAGACATAGCGATACTAAAATACCATATCGCTGTCTTTGTAGACGGCGAGTTTTGGCACGGGAAAGACTGGGAAGCCCGAAAGATGCGGCTTAAACGGAATCGTGAGTATTGGATCGAAAAAATCGAAGAAAACATGGCTCGCGACCTTCGGGATGACCAGCTGTTGATGCAGGCTGGATGGGTCCCCATTCACTTTTGGGAAAAAGAAGTTATCAAAGACTTATCGACGTGTGTTGCTACGATTGAGGAAGTCATCCTTGCACAGCTGATAGATAGTGCAGATGCGCAAGAACCCATTGACTATGAAGAGTGATGTCAGCGCCTTACATAGGAGTTACATTTATGGAGACTATCAGAACCGTAGAGCTTTTTGCAGGCGTAGGCGGTTTCCGCTTAGGCCTGGAAGCTGCGTCTGATAGGTTCCAAATCGTTTGGGCAAACCAATGGGAACCATCTATGCGGGAGCAATATGCCTTCGAGTGTTACACAGCGCATTTCGGTAGCGGAAAGCATCACATTTGCCAAGACATCGCCAAAGTGAAGGCTAATGTACCTGACCACAATCTGCTCGTCGGCGGATTCCCTTGTCAGGACTATTCCATCATGAAGAAAAACTCAGCGGGTATCGAAGGCTCTAAAGGCGTACTATGGTGGCAGATAGATGATATCCTCAGAGAAAAAAGACCGAAATATGTGTTGCTGGAAAATGTGGACAGGTTGATTCGCTCTCCGGCCAAACAGTCCGGTCGTGACTTTTCCATCATATTACGATGCCTCTATGAGAAAGGCTATGCCGTAGAGTGGCGAGTCATCAATGCTGCTGATTATGGATACGCTCAACGGCGGCGGCGGACCTTTATCGTGGCCTATCATAATCAAACGGAGATTTTTCGCAATTTTGCAGAAGCGGTATGTGTGCAAGGCCTTAAGTCTATGCACAAGCATGTTATGGAGAATGGTATTTTTGCAAAAGCGTTCTCTGTTCAAAATCATAGCAGGTCATATGTTGAGAGTTGGATCGACGAATTAGAATATGCTGATATTTCAACTGTTTCAAGAGATCAGCGGGTATATTTATATAACGCTGGCGTTATGATGAACGGACGGATATACTCTGTTGATGTGACTCCGCAGCGAGTAGAAGCAACACCTCTAAAGGACATATTAGAGACAGGTCCAGTGGATGGGCACTATTTCCTTCGCACCGAAGACATGCCCCGATGGACCTACTCCAAGGGGGCAAAGCGTGAGAAACGGCATCGGCGAGATGGCAGTCAGTATTATTTTTCCGAGGGCAGCGTTCAATTTCCAGAATCGTTGGACAAGCCCTCAAGAACGATGCTGACCTCAGAGTCCCAGGTGGGCCGGACTTCTCATGTCGTACAGGACCCGATGACTGATCGCCTACGAGTGCTGACTCCAATTGAATGCGAACGATTAAATGGTTTCCCGGATGACTGGACAAATACAGGAATGCCTGAACGAATGCGATATTTTTGCATGGGTAACGCCTTAGTGGTGCCGCTTGTGAAAAGAATAGGAGATGTGTTATTAAATGCGGGGATATGATCACACGCGAGGTATGTGGCTTACGCACATCTCTTTGATAGCAATTCTCGATGGGAGGTCGAAATGCAACTTTCATTTTCTGTGAAAAATGAGCCGAAATGTAAATCTTTCCTTGAAATCAAGACACCTGATGGAGAGTATCAACTGATAGATGAGTTCATTAAAGCACATCCCACAATTTCTGAGTCAGATTTAGAGAGATGTATTATAAAGTACCGCGGCATAGAGAAAACATACAAGCAAGAGGTTGATGATTACGTTGCTTTTTCAGAAACCATGAAGTTCGTGAAGTTTGTACCACCAATGTTAATTGCAGATCAGTCTATTAAGCCGGTAATTTATTTCGCCAAAAAGTCGATTGAGTGCTTGCAATTTGCTAGGTTCTTTACAATGAAAAGCAACCTAATTCTTGATACGAATTATAACATTCATTGGTCACAGGGATATGTTCCACAGTATCTCTTTCGCTGTATCTATTTTGGAACTGCATCAACATGGTATTCCAATGCGTTTGACCAAGTCCTCCAAATCGTGTATTGGGGAAAGGAACTATACATGCATGCTTCCGATAGAGCTGGAAATCACTACGAGGAGTCATGGAATCCAAAGAAAATCATGGAACAGTGTAAATATGGGTTTGTCGTGGACGAATTGAAAAAATGCAATGATATTGCCCTTAGAGAGTGCTTGACCTCATGTTCGAGTGCAATTGAACAGGTACGGAATTGGGCAAATTATATCAAACATAAGGGCGGTATTGACTATAAGTATCTTGAACCGGAAAATCCATGCAAATTTTACTTCGTGCCTAACAATGAACATGAGTTTAAAATCGGCTTGCAATATCAAGCACCTGATGCGAAGTATGAAATAAAAGATTTCAAATCGCCAATTGAAATCGATATTGACGATAAGATCCCAGAGCTTGTTAAAGTTCATGCTGCGATTCATGACTGTATTGAAAAGGTCATTGGAGATATGAACTTTGCGCGGTATGCAATAAAGGTAGAAAGTATAGTGTAGAAAGGTGTGATGATGTGGATCTGCTTGAGCATGGCGCAGGCTTTCAAGAAGAGATATTACGTTTGCTTTCCCTGCAGCAGGAAGGCGGCTACTGGGATTTCAAAAGGCAATGGTACGAGGACAATGCAGATATGCTGCATGACATTATTTGCATGTCAAACAATCTCTATGATCGAGATGCATATATCATCATTGGTATCGATGAAGAAATGGAGTACTCTGTTGCTGATGTTGCCAACGACCCAAACAGGAAGAATACGCAAAAAATTGTAGATTTCCTGAAAGGCAAGAAGTTTGCTGGCGGCATCCGTCCAATCGTTAGCGTTGAAAGCGTGCGTTGCGCTGGTGGTACGATCGATGTAATTATAATTGAGAATAGCTGTAATACCCCATTTTATCTCACGGAATCGTATGGTAAGGTTCGTGCAAATAATATTTATACACGTATTATGGACACGAATACTCCAAAGGACAGCTCAGCGGATATAAACCATGTTGAGCAATTGTGGCGCAAGCGTTTTCATCTGGACGATACGCCGATTCGAAAATTTCATCATTATTTGAAAACTCCAGGTGACTGGGAAAGAATGCGTGACAATGATTCCGGCTACTTCTATAAGGACTTCCCAGAATACACGATCACCAGTGAAAAAGACGAGAACCGCACTGGTTACGAGTATTATATGTTTGGACAGGTGGACACCACACCAAACTGGTGGCGTATAACTTTGTACTACTATCAGACTGCTATTAAGCAGTTTCAGGGGATCGCATTGGATGGTGGCAACGATTTTGTTGTTGCGCCGATGAGGGAATATGATTTATTGGATACAAACATCTCGCACTTTGCCTATTACATATGGGATGACTTGCGATATAGATTATTGAAGTTCCACCATCTGAAAGAGGCTGCGGAAGAATATCCGTACACAAAATATATGGATGCAGTAGTTGTATTTCAATCGGAGGATGAGCATACACGTTTTTTGCAGTATATGAAGGCGCATATTGGGCGCTACGAAGAACTGTACGCCCAGCAGGATGATTCGGAGTTGCCGCCGATCGCTGACCGTAAAGGGTACAACATGGAGATATTCAGAAAAGAATACCGTGATGCACTTGTTATCCAGAAAATGCTGGCGAAATTTAGAGAGCAGGGCGGCGGATTTTACTGATCCTGGCAAGGCGCATACGCCGGAAGCCAACGGGGGGGCAAACTTAAGATAATATATTTGACAAATGGAGAAACACTTATGAATCATACACCTTTAGCCATAATCGCTGATGGGATCAAACTACTCATAGAAAATGATTCCATACCGCAATTAAAAAGAATATGCAAGATTTGGAATTGATCCCGCGAAGCGTGGGATGCTTGGGAAAATGACTGATTGCATTCGAGCTACCGAAAAAGCTAAAATTACGAGTTCGGCATCTAGTGTTCCGAAGCATTTGGTATAGCGTCAGGCCATATGTGCTGCCCTTACTGACCTCATGGAAACAGGAAAAATCGCCCGCATCCATTGCAGTGCAATGGATGCGGGCGATTCGTTTCCATGATTCATCCCTCTCGAATACCTACGGTCGTCGCTTCCGTTTTTGTCATTATGTACTACTTCCACCCGTTCCGTTTGGCTAAATCATCCATCGCAAAGCAAAACGTCTCCCACTGTGTCAATGCTGTCTGCAACGGGTCGCCCTCGCGGATACGCAGGGTGCGGCGGATCTCCTTGGGAATGACGACTCTGCCGAGGTCGTCAATGCGGCGAACAATTCCTGTTGCTTTCATATCGAATTCTCCCTTGTCTGTTAAATACTACAAAGCTATTGTTTGCCGCCCGCGGCAGATTATGCAGAATTCTGTTCCGCTGCCCGACACGGCAAAAATGACCGGAAATGGCAAACACATGGCGAAAAAGGAAAGCTGTGTAAAATTCCGTGCGCGGCGGTTCTTGACGCGGAGCGGCCTGCGCGGGTACAATGGAAAAAAGCGAAACAGGGAGGCGAAAAGTGTGGATTTTTTCGGAGCGCTTGCGCAGTGGTTCACGAATAACGAAGGCGGCCTGTCCGTGCTGCTTTCGGCGCTGGCGGTCGTCATTTCGCTTCTGGCCATCGCGGCGCAGAACAAGGGCGTGCTGTTTGAAAAGCGGGCGGAAGTTTACTATGCGGTCGGTGCGATCGATAAAAAGCTCCGCCGCATTCTGGATAAAGGCCTTCAGAAAAGCGCGGCAGCCTCCAGATTTATTTGCGCGGTGATCCTGTTTTCAGCCGGAAGCGAGGAATACGCCGTTTTTGAAGCGCTCCGGCCGCTCGAGCAGGCGTGGGAAAAAACGTATATCGCGGCAAGGGAAGAAGACAAAGCGGCACTGGAAAAGCAGTTTCTCGAAGATGCACGCGTGAAAGCGCTGCTGGACCGCTACGCGGAAATCTATCAGAAAAAGTATCTTGAAACCCGTCTGACGGACGAGGCAGAGCTTCTTTACGGAAATGCCATCGCCGCGCAGGTCGCGGCGCTTTTCGGCACGTATGACGAGCTTCTTCTGGGACTTCCAGTCCTGACGCGCGAGGAGCTGGAAGAGTGGGCGGAAAAAACGCGGCCCGTTCTGCGGGAATTTGAAGCAAAGCGGGTCCTCGGGCGCATGAAGCGCAGGCTTCCGCGGTAAATATGAGACGAGCGCACGTTGTCGTAAAAAGTCAAACAATGTGCCGGCCAATTTTCGGTACTCTCGCCGAAAATACTCCGAAACGCCCGCATTCTGCCCGGAAAACGCCCGGGGCGCTTGACAGATGGGCGGGAAAAGGGTATGCTAACAGTATCCAGAACAGACCAGTTTTTTCGGAGGTATGTTATGCAGCCGCTGATTTTGCAATCGGATTTCGGTCTACAGGACGGCGCGGTCTGCGCCATGTACGGCGTGGCCTATTCCGTCTGTCCGCAGCTGACCATCCAGAATCTGACCCACGACATCACGCCCTATGACATCTGGGAGGCGAGCTACCGCCTGACGCAGACCGTCGCGTACTGGGCGGAGGGCTCGGTGTTCGTCTCCGTGGTCGACCCCGGCGTCGGCTCAACAAGACGCAGCATCGTCGCGAAAACGAAAGACGGCCACTTCATCGTGACCCCCGACAACGGCACGCTCACGCACATCAAAAAGCACGTGGGGTTATCTGCCGTGCGCGTCATCGACGAGTCGGTCAACCGTCTGCCAAACTCCGGCGAGAGCTACACCTTCCACGGCCGGGACATCTACGCCTACACGGGCGCGCGTCTGGCCGCCGGCATCATTACCTTCGAGCAGGTCGGCCCCGAGGTGGAGCCCGAGACCGTCATCGAGCTTCCCACGACGCCTGCGACGAAGCTTCCTGACGGCAGCGTCAGCGGAACGATCGACGTTCTGGACGTGCGCTTCGGCTCACTGTGGACGAACATTCCCAATACGCTCTTCAAAACGCTGGGCCTTCAGTTCGGCGATCGCGCGGAGATCCAGGTCCAGAACGACACGCGCGTACTCTACCGCAATATTTTGACGTATGCAAAGAGCTTTGCCGATGTCTACGTCGGAGAGCCGCTCATCTATATCAACTCCCTCGACTGCCTCGCCGTGGCCATCAACCAGGGCAGCTTCGCCAAGGCCTACAACATCGGCACCGGAAACAGCTGGAAGATCACCGTCCGGAAATTCAAGGGCTTTTTGTAAGCGGGAAAACGTTTATTTACAGCAGGTTCGCTGTTGATAAAAAATGTGAAAGTATTCAGGAGGAGAAATCATGAACAGGAAATTCTCTGTCAAGACCATCGTGGCCATTGGCATCGGCGCGGCGCTGTTCTTTGTCTGCGGCCGCTTCATTGCCATCCCGAGCCCCGTGCCCAACACCAGCATCACCATCCAGTATGGCGTGCTCGGCTTCCTTGCCGCGGTGTTCGGCCCCATCGCCGGGCTTCTCATCGGCCTCATCGGCCATGCGCTCATCGACTTCAGCTACGGCTGGGGCATCTGGTGGAGCTGGGTCATCGCGTCGGGCGTGTTTGGCCTGCTGATGGGCCTTTGCTGCATGAAAATGCCGCTGACCGACGGCGTCTGCGGCAAGAAGGAAATTCTTCGCTTCAACCTTACGCAGCTCGTCTGCCACATCATTTGCTGGGGCGGCGTCGCGCCGGTGCTCGACATCCTGATCTATCAGGAGCCGGTTGAAAAGCTCTTCGCGCAGGGCCTTGTCTCCGGCATCTCCAACGCCGTGACCACCGCCATCATCGGCACGCTGCTGTGCCTGGCCTATGCCGCGGCCAAGCCCAAGAAGGGCAGCTTAGAGGAAGAAAAGTAATTTCATATCACAGAAAAAAGCCGGAGCCGGCGTTTCGCCGGCTCCGGCTTTGCAAAAGGGAGGGAAGCCGCTTTGCAAACGCCTGAGAAAAAGCCCGTCATCTGCTTCCGCGATTTTTCGTGGCAGTACAATGCACAGAAAAACCCGACGCTGCATCACATCGACCTTACCGTCTACGCCGGAGAGAAGCTTCTCATCTGCGGCCCGTCGGGCTGCGGCAAAAGCACGCTGGCGCACTGCTTAAACGGCCTCATTCCGTTTTCCTACCGCGGCGAGCAGCAGGGAAGTCTCGAAATTATGGGCCGGGAGACGAAGACGCTCAGCCTGTTTGACATCTCCAAAATGGTCGGCACCGTTTTGCAGGACGCCGACGGACAGTTCGTCGGGCTGACGGCCGCCGAGGATATCGCCTTCGCGCTGGAAAACGACTGCGTGGAAGAGCCGGAGCTTCATGAGCGGGTCTATGCCGCGGCCTGTGAGACCGGTGTGGAGGCGCATCTTCTGCACGCGCCGAACGAGCTTTCCGGCGGACAGAAGCAGCGCGTGTGTCTGGCGGGCGTGCTGGTGGACAATGTACCGATTTTGCTCTTTGACGAGCCGCTGGCAAATCTCGACCCCGCAACGGGCAAGCAGGCCATCGAGCTCATCGACGAGATCCGCGAAAAAACCGGCGCGACGGTCATCATCATCGAGCACCGGCTGGAGGACGTGCTGCACGAGCGCGTCGACCGGGTGATTCTGATGTGCGCGGGAGAAATTGCCGCCGATCTGCCGCCGGACGAGCTGCTTTCGTCGAACCTTCTGCGCGAGCACGGTATCCGCGAACCGCTGTATCTGGCGGCACTTCGCCACGCGGGTGTGGAAATTACGGCAGATATGCGGCCCGCAAGCCTTCGCACGCTGCAATTATCCGAGGCGCAGAAGCAGCAGCTCAAAGCCTGGATGATCAGCACCCCGCCCGCCAAGGACCCGCCGGAAGCGCCGGTGCTTTTGGAAGCGTCGCACATCCGTTTTTCCTATCCCAACGGCAAAAAGGCCCTTCGCGACGTGTCCGTGACGGTCCGCAAGGGCGAAATGCTCTCCATCGTCGGCACGAACGGCGCGGGCAAATCGACGTTTTCCAAGGTCGTCTGCGGTTTTGAGCAGCAGCAGGAGGGAACGCTCACGTTTGACGGGCAGGACCTCATGCAGCTGTCCATCAAAGAGCGGGCCGACCACATCGGCTACGTGATGCAGAACCCCAACCAGATGCTCTGCAAGGTGCAGATCTTCGACGAGGTCGCGCTGGGCCTTGTCTCACGCGGCGCGGGAGAAGACGAAACGCGAGAGCACGTCGAGTCGGCGCTTCGCATCTGCGGGCTTTACCCATTTCGCAAGTGGCCGGTGTCGGCGCTTAGCTTCGGGCAGAAAAAGCGCGTGACCATCGCCTCGATCCTGGCGCTCGACCCCGAGCTCATCATTTTGGATGAGCCCACCGCGGGACAGGATTTCCGGCACTACACGGAGATCATGGACTTTTTGCAGGGGCTCAACCGGCGCGGCGTGACGGTCGTGATGATCACGCACGATATGCACCTGATGCTGGAGTACTGCCGCCGGTCGGTCGTCTTTTCAAGTGGCCGCGTGATCGCAGACGCTTCGCCCGCACAGATCCTGACGGACGAGGACATCATCCGGCAGGCGAGCCTTAAAAAGACGAGCCTTTACGATCTGGCGCTTCTGTGCGATATTGACGATCCCAGAATGTTCGTTCGGCGCTTTATTGACTACGACCGGGAGGTGCGCGGAAATGACGAATCTGTTTAACTACATCGACCGTCCCTCGCCTATCCACCGTCTGACGGGCGCGACGAAGCTCGTGTGCCTGCTTTTGTGGTCGTTTGCGTCGATGGTCACCTATGACACAAGGCTTCTGATCTTCATGCCGGTTGCGTCATTTTTCCTGTTTTACCTCTCGAAGATCAAGCTCAAGGACGTCTCGTTCATGTTGGGCATGACGGCGGTTTTCATGGTGCTCAACAACGTCATGGTCTTCGTCTTTTCCCCGCAGCACGGCGTGACGCTGTATGGCTCCAAATCGGTGCTCTTTACCATTGCAGGGCCGTATGTTGTGACAAAGGAGCAGCTATTTTACCACTTCAATCTGGTGCTCAAATATCTGGCGGCGATCCCGATGGTCATTTTGTTCGTCTCGACTACGAACCCGAGCGAGTTTGCGGCCTCTCTCAACCGCATCGGTGTGAGCTACAAGATTTCGTATTCCGTGGCGCTGGCGCTGCGCTATATCCCGGATATCCAGCGCGAGTATCACGACATCGCCCAGTCGCAGCAGGCCAGAGGCATCGAGATGAGCAAAAAGGTCCCGCTCGTCAAGCGGCTCAAGGCGGCGTCTGCGATCCTGATCCCCCTGATCTTATCGAGCATGGACCGCATCGAGGTCATCTCCAACGCGATGGAGCTTCGCAGCTTCGGCAAGAACAAAAAGCGCACCTGGTACATGGCCCGGCCGTTCACCGCTGCGGATATCGGGGCCATGGCCTTCTGCGCCGCACTGCTTGCCTTCGCCATCGCCGACGTGGCAATGATGGGCAGCCGGTTTTATAATCCGTTTTTGTAAAGAAAGAGATCGCCGGAGAGAACCCTCTCTGGCGATCTTGCTGTCGGTTATTTTGCAAGCGCGGCGTCGATCCATTTGACGAAGGTGGTTTCCTGTGTGGGCGACGAAAGGGGATACAGATATGTGATATCCGGCGAGGTCCACTGGGGCTCCCACGTGCTTACGATCATGTTTCCGTCAATAAAATTGAGGTTTTCAAAGTAATAGGTTTTGGTCTTGACAAGCGGCTTCAGAACGCCGTCCAGACCGAACGACCAGATATTGCAGGTGTTTTTGCCGAGCAGATAGAACGTGCCGCGGTAGTGGCGCAGGGCGATGGACTGTTTGGCCTGCGGGATCTCAAAAAGCAGCTCCGGCTCGCCGCCCGCGAGACTCAGGCGGTAGAACTTCGTGCCATAGTCGTGGTTCTCCCATGGGATAAAGTAGCAGGAATTGTTCAAAAAGACGATTTCCTCAATATTGCCGTCATAGACAAGTGATTGTGCACCCGTCTCCAGATCGATTGCGTATAGGCCGCACGACTTTCCATCGTCGCGCACGAAAAACAGTTTGCCGCCGAAGCCGTAGAGCTCATCCGTAAAAATCATTTCCTCAAAACTCAAAGGCTTTCCAAGCGGCGTAGCCTTGCCATTTTCGATGCGGCTGATGCGGTACTGCCAGCTGTCCGGATTGACAGGCTGTGAGATCTGCTCGAGGACATAGAGCTTGCCGTCGTAGATGGTATACAGCTCGAGACCGTATTTTCCAGTGTAAAGAACCTCCGGTTCGCCGCCCTCCTTGGGAAGGCGCATGACGCACTCATAATAGGCGCTGCCTTCTCCGAAGTGCCGGGCCCGCAGATAGACATAGCCATCAAAAAGCGCGACCTGATACGGCTCAAATTCCGACGTCGTCCACAGAACCTGCGCCTTGCCGGTTTTGTCGATGCGCAGAACGTCGGCCGTTTCATCGCGGTCGACCGTGCAGTAGGTGTACCCGTCCGCCGCCTCGTCCGCAACGCCGCCGCAGACGAAGTTTCCGAGCGTATCGTCGGAAATGTTCTGCCGCGAATCATATGTCGTGCGAAGCGCGGGGTTTAAGAGCCGTGCGACCGTGACGGCAAGCTCCGCTCTTGTGGCGCGGCCCTCGGGGTCAAACTTGCCGCCTTCCTTGCCGGACATGACGCCGCCGCGCGCGAGCGTTTCGATCGCCGCAGTGAATTCCCCGGGAAGCGCCGAAATGTCCGTCAGCGCGCCGGTATTCACGTCTGCGAGCGAAAAACCCGTCTGCGCCAGAAGATACGCAAGCTCCTTGCGCGTCATGGGGTTCAGAAGCGCCGTGCCCTCCGGGCACGTGGACGGCAGAAGCGCGTGATCTTTTGCATAGCGGAGCGCCGGGTCATACCAGCTCTCGCCGTCGGCCGGCTCTGCGATCGAGCTGCCCGCATTCTGCGCGTGGAGCCGTGCGGCGATGGTGACGGCCTGCGCCCAGCTGACCGTCTGCGTGGGGGAAAATTTGCCGTTTCCGGTGCCGGTCATGATGCCGCCGTCCGCTACCGCCGAGACGCCCGAGGCGTACCAGCTGCCCGCCGGTACGTCGGCAAATTCCGCGGCAAAAGCGGGTGCGGCAAACGGAAAGATGATCGCGAGGGAAACGAGCAGGGAAAAAATGCGTTTTTTCATGTGGAAGATCCTCCGTTTCCTGTTTTTCTTTTCCAGCTCCATCATACACCGGAACGGCCCGGACTGCAAGCGAAATTTCAAATTCTTTTCCAGCTGCCGCACAGCACTTGACACGAAAGCGTTCTGCCGGTATAATACTTACAATTTATACGCTTTTGAAAAGGGGGCTTTTTCGGAATATGGATACCGACAGCGGCGATTATCCCAGTAACAAGCTGATCTGCCATCTGTTTTTGCGAGCATATCTGCGCTGTGACGCACAGGGCGGACGTGCTTTTTTGCGTTTGTAAGGGGGAACCTCTGATCCCATCGTCTGCGGGCTTCAGCGGATCTTTTGCCGCAATGCCGCAGTTTGAAAGCTCGAAATACACAAAGTATTCCTTCGCTTTCAAACTTTGCCTTGCAGCAAAATCTCTCGCTGAATCCTCTTGCCGATAGAATCAGAGCTTCCCCGATTGATTCAGAGTACGGAATTCAGATGACAGAAAAAGGAGTTAAACGACATTGTCTACCACAACTTGTCTTGCGATCATGGCGGCGTGTTTGTTGCTGTCCGCCTATTTTTCGGCCACGGAGACCGCGTTCTCTTCGGCCAACAGCACGAAGCTCAGAACGCTGGCCGAAAAGGGCGACAAAAAGGCGGCGCTGGCGTGTTCGCTTCTCGAGCAGTACGATAAGCTGCTGTCGACCATTCTGATCGGCAACAACATTGTCAACATTCTTCTGGCCTCGCTCGGCACGGTGCTCTTCGTGCGCCACTACGGAGACGCCGGCGCGACGATCTCGACGGTCGTCATTACCGTGGTCGTGCTGATCTTCGGCGAAATTTCGCCCAAGAGCGTGGCAAAGGACTGCGCAGAACCGTTCGCGATGTTCTCCGCACCGATCCTGCGGGTGTTCATCATCGCCCTGACGCCGCTCAACTTCGTGTTCTCCCTCTGGAAAAAGCTTCTGGCGAAGGTGTTCCGTTTGCGCGGCGAGAGCAAGATGTCGCAGGAGGAGCTCTTGATGCTCGTCGACGAGGTCCAGCAGGACGGCAGCATCGACAAAAACGAGGGCGAGCTTCTCAAAAACGCGATCGACTTTTCCGAGCAGCAGGCGCAGGACATTCTCATTCACCGCGTCGATCTGGCCGCGCTTCCCATTACGGCCAGCCGGGAAGAGGTGGCCGCGCTTTTCACGCAGACAAAATATTCGCGCCTTCTCATCTATCAGGATTCGATCGACCATATCCTGGGCACGGTGCACCAGAAGGACTTTTACGTCGGCTGCGGCGTGACGGACAAGCCGCTGAAGGATATTATCGTTCCGCCGCTTTTTGTGCTGGAAAACGAGCCGATCAGCGGGCTTCTCAAGAAGCTTCAGAAGGCGAAAACGCACGTGGCGGTCGTTGTGGACGAATACGGCGGTACGTGCGGCATCGTGACGATGGAGGATATTTTAGAAGAGCTCGTGGGCGAGATCTGGGACGAGCACGACGAGGTCGAGGTCTTCCTGCACAAGCAGGGGCCCAATACGTATCTGGTCGATGCGGGCATGGAATTTGAAGATTTCGCGGCGTTTTTCGGTTTGAAGGAAGCGTCGGAAATGGTCTCCGTCAGCGGCTGGGTCATGGAGCAGTTTGGCCGCGTGCCGGAAAACGGCGACCGGTTCACCTGCGGTGCACTGGACATTCTGGTCACGCAGGTCGCAAACCACCGCGTCGAGCAGATCCGGGTCACGCAGCACGAGCCGACCGAAACGCCGGATGACGAGCGGGAAAAAGTACAGGCATAATACTTCTCTTTTGCACAATAAAAACCGGGACTGCTGAAAAAGCGATCCCGGTTTTCTTTACATATAGTGATATTTGTTTTTCTTTGCGAACAGGAAAATAAGCGAAATGATCGTCGCGCAGACCTCGGCCACGGAGATGGCGTACCAGATGCCGTCGACGTCAAAAAGCAGCGGCAGCAGGAGCACCGACGAGGTCTGGAACACGAGCGTCCGCAAAAACGAAATGGCTGCGGAAATGAGGCCGTTATTGAGGGCAGTAAAAAAGGACGAGGCGAAAATGTTGAACCCCGCGAACAAAAACGCGAATGAGAACAGCCGGAACGCGTGGCACGTGAGGGCATAGAGTCCTTCGTCATAGCCGACGAAGAGCTTTGCAAGCGGAGAAGCGAGCCCATAGGCCAGCGCCGCCAGCACCACGCCCGCGCCGGTCATCAGCCGCACGGAAATGCGAAGAAGATTTTGGAGCTCCGGGTAGTTCTGTGCGCCGAAGTGAAACCCGACGATGGGCGCACAGCCGATCGAGTAGCCGATGAAGATGGCGATAAAGATGAACTGCACGTACATCAAAACGCCGTAGGCCGAGACGCCGTCTTCGCCCAGAAATTTGAGCAGCTGGAAGTTATAGATGATGCTGACGATGGAAGAGGAAATATTGCTCATGAGCTCGGAAGAGCCGTTTGCGCACGCGCTTGCAAGCGTCCGAGCTTCCAGCCTTGTGCGCACGAGACGAAGCCTGCTCGTATTCGGCCGCAGGAAATAGATAAGGGGAAACAGCCCGCCCACGCACTGGCTCAGCCCTGTCGCGATCGCCGCGCCCGCAACGCCCCAACGGAAGCCCGCGATGAAAAGCGCGTCGAGCGCCATGTTGGTCACGCCCGCGGCCACGGTCGCAAGCAGGCCCAGCTTCGGCTTTTCTGCGGCGATGAGAAAGCTCTGGAACACGTTTTGCAGCATAAACGCGGTCGTAAAGCCGATGACGATGCGCCCATAGAGCACGCAGCTCGGCAGCATTTCTTCCGTCGCGCCCAAAAACAGCGCCACCGGCCGCATGAAGACCAGACCGAGAGCCGTGAGGACTGCGCCGACGAGCACGGTAAAGAGGATCATCATCGAAAAATAGCGGTTGGCCTTCTCTGCGTCGCCCTCGCCCATGACCTTTGCCACAAGCGCCGTGCCGCCGGCGCCGATCATAAAGCCGATGCCGCCGAGGACCATGATGAACGGCATGACGAGATTGATGGCCGCAAAGGGCGTTTTTCCGGCGAAATTCGAGACGAACAGGCCGTCCACCACGCCGTAGATCGAGGTGAAGACCATCATGACGATCGACGGCAGAACGAACCGCAAGAGCTTTCCGCAGGTGAAATGGTCGGAAAGCTGGATGGCTTTTTTCATAGACAATTCAAATCCCGCGAAGCACCGCGGGAAACTCCTTCTTTCTTGAATTTACGGCGCGGCAAAACGAACGGAAAGCAGCCGCAAAAAGGTATGCTTGGCGAGTATAGCCAGATATCAGACGAAAGTCAAGCGAAAAATACGGATTTTAACAAAAAAGAACGGCGCACCGCTTGGTGCGCCGTTCTTGCGTGGAAAATTATTTTGCGATGTTCTGCATGAAGCGCATGAGGATGGTCGCGGCCTGTGCGCGGGTGGCAGAGCCCTGCGGGTCAAGCCTGCCGCTCACGCCGGTGATGAGCCCTTCGGCAACGGCCCACTGCATGGCCTCGAGTGCAAAGGCGCTGACAGAGCCTGCATCGGGGTAGGCGGCGAGAGAGGCCGACTTGCTCGTGTCATAGCCCTTGAGCCTGGCGTAACGGAACAGGATCGTCGCCAGCTGCTCGCGCGTGATGACGCCCGGCATATTGCTGCCGTCGGAGATGCCGTTCGTGATCGCCCACTTCTGGCCCTCGCCGTACCACGGCGTGCCATTGCTGGTGTTGACGCCTTCGCCGCGCGCGAGGATCGTGACGATCATGCCGCGGGTGGTCGCCGCGTTCGGGGAGAATTCGCTTGCCGACGTGCCGTTCATGAGGCCGTTTTCCAGCGCGTACTGCACGGCGTTATAGAACCAGTCGCTGCGCGAAACGTCGACGAACTTCGAAGCGTCGTTGGTGGTATCTTTCTTCGGCTTGTTCGGAGACTCCGTCTTGGCCGAGCTGCCGGAGGAGGGACGCTCGGTGAAGTTGGGCGTTGCGGTCACGGTAGTGTCGTTCTTTCTCACGGTATCGAGCGCGGTGAGAAGCTCGTCCGTGAGCTGCGTGTACGGGCCGCCGGCAAATTCGGTATCGCCGATCTTGAACGTCCAGCCGGTGAAGATCATGCCGTCCCTGCTGGCCGCGGGAAGGTTCTTGTTCACAAGGTCGGGTGTGAGCGTCTTGCTTTCGCCGTTCATTGTGACCGTGGCGTTTCTGGCGTCGGCCATCAGGACGACGACCGAGAAGCTGCTCTGCTGCCAGGTCGCGATCGTTTCGCCGTTTACGGTCTTGAACGTGGGCTTGATGAACTCAAAGCCGCTGCCGTCGGAGAAGATGTGCTTGATGTAGAGGTTTTCGGTCGACATACCCGCGGGCAGCGGAATGCTGATCGTGACGGGAGCGCCAATGTCCTTGTTGTCGATCTTCTTCTTTTCAGACTTGGTGGTGCTGACGATTGTGCCGGTTTCCTCGTTCTTGACGGTGGTCGTATAGGTGACGGTCGGGGTAATATCGAGCGTCAGCGTCGTCTGTGCACCGGTCGTCGCAACGTCGAGGACTTCAATTTCCAGAGACGGCTTGGCGGTGACTTCGACCTTCTGGCCTTCTGCCGCGGTGACCTTCTCCGCTTCCTTTGTACCGTCTACGATCAGCTTGTCGGAAGCGGCCTCGGCAAGACCCTCGGATTTCGTCTGCGCCGATGTGGTGATCTTGTTGGCGGCTTCCTGCGCCTTTTCGGGGTTCGAAGCGGAGCTGCTGACCGCTGCGGTCGGCTTGGTCTCTTCAACGTTGACCGTGACCGGCTTGACAGTTACGCCGGAGGCGTCGATGCGGTAGGCGCGGCCGTTAATGGTGATGGTATCGCCGTTTTTGACGCTCTGGCCGTTGACGATGATATCTTCACCATCGTTTATGAAGCCGACCAGACGGATGGTGCTGCCGCTGACAACCGCGGAGACGGTGTCCGGCGTGACAGTGACGCGAACCGTTTCACTGCGGGTCACGGTGACCTTGAGCCACGGAGAGACGATGTCGGTGTATTCATCGCCGATCGCCGAGAGGACATAGGTTCCGGCCTGCTCGAACGAAAGCGTGACCTTGCCGTTTTCGTCAACAGTTTTTCCGTCGACCGGCGTCAGTTCGCCTGTTTTGGCGTCTGCCATGCAGATCTGAATGCCGTCCGGATCGAGAGCCGCACCCTGCTTTACACGGTCTTCCGGCGTCAGAGAACCGCCGTATGCGTACATATAGCCGTCCAGACCGAGCGTGAAGCTCTCGCCTGCGGTGACGGTGATGGCGTCGAGGCGGCTGCCGGATGCGTCCGTGAACCACGTGTAGTAGTCCATCCAGGAGCTATCCTGATAGAAGAAGAATTCGACCGAGCCGTTGTTTGTGACCGGCGCCTGGTTGATCATATAGCCGGTGTAACCATACGAAGCGTTGTACTCGCCGCTGCGGTCGCAGGGGTACTCGCCGTCGACGGCGAAGCTGAAGCTGTCTGTCAGACCGGCAACCGTTGTCGCCCAGCCGCTGCTGCTGACGCTGAGATAGGTGTCTTTGGTTTCCTCGGTGAAATCGTCTTCGAAGAGCACTTCGTGCACCTTCACGAGAACGTCCAGCGCGGAAACGCCGTCGGTGACTGCGTCCGTGTAGCCGTAGCTCTCAGCCAGGCCGCTGGAAACGCTCAGCTTCTGCGGGACCAGCATAAACGTGTTTTCTGCCTGCATGGAAGCGGTGACGGTGATCGTCTTCTCTTCGCGCGTGGTGACGGTGACGGTGTAGGTCTTCTGCGTGCCGTCTTCCGCGGTCACGGTGAAGCTCCAGACATTGCCGCTGGCCGTCGGCGTACCGGCGCTTGCCTTGCTGTCCGTGGTGGTGATGACGAAGCTGGAAGCTGTAACCTTCGTTCCGGCCGGAACGGTGACGGTGAAGTTTCCGTCTTCTGCCTGCTCTGCCGCGACGTTTGCGACCTTCACGGACGAAACGCCGGTATCGTCCGACTTGACCTCGCCATATTTTACGGTGAGCGTGTAGGTGTGCTTGGCAGGCAGGTCTCTGTCAGATGCGCCGCTTTCTCCTGCGGTGTTGGAGCTTGCGTTCATGGTGGGCCAGTTGGGATCGCCGCAGACGACGGTGAGGACGCTGCCCGCTTCTACGGGAATGGGCTGCGTGCGGCGGTATTCCGTGCCCGTGGTCTGCGAGCCGAGATAGGCGCGGACCTGATAGTTCTTGTTGGCAGCCGTCGGGTTTAGCTTGACGGATGTCGTGCCTTCGGGAAGCGTCAGGGTGTAGGTGCCGGTTTCGCCGGAGAACTTCGGCGTGAGCATACCGCCGAGGGCCTTGAGCGATTTGAGCGAGGTGTCGGTATTGTTCCAGCTGCCGCCGAGATCGGGGCCGCCCTCCAGAGAGAACATGATGCGGATCTCATCGCCCGCGTCGAGATAGTTGTTTTGGAAGCCAAAATTGTTCAGACCCTGATGGATGAACCAGTCGTTGCGCGTGATCATCCAGCCGGCCGAGGAAGCACCCTGCATTTCGGCGAGGCCGTCGATGGAGGAGATGTAGTTTGTTTCGATGCCCACGACGTCGTGCTCTGCCAGCGCCGCTGCGGTGCACGTGCCGATGGTGGACGCGCCTGTGAGCTCGACCCACGTGTCAACGAGCGTGCCGTCCCAGACCGCGCCGTCGGCCTTTTTGTAGAGCGTGTTCTCGACCGTCACGCGCACCATCGGCGCAAAGCTGAGGGCCTTGATATAGCCGAGATCGCTGCCCTCGCTGCTCGCGCCGTCCTTGTTATAGGAAAACGTCAGCGTGTAGCTGCCCGCGTTGAGCTGGCGGGAGAAATTGCCGGTGGTCGTGCCGCTGATGGCGTCGACGATCTTTTCCGCGCTGCCGCCGTTGGGCGTCAGGGTAACGGTCATCTTGTCATAGCCGTTTTCCGAGGAAGCACCGTAGCTGAAGCGGAGGATGGCCGGGGAATTGAGCGTGAAGGTGAAGCTCGACTCGGAGGTCGTGCTGTCCTTACCAGCGTTGGAGCTTTCAAAGCGACGGGTTTCCGTGTTATAGACCCACGGATACGACTCGCTGCTCGTGACGGAGATGTCGCTGAGGCCGGTCTGGCGGTAGGAGATGTGGCTCAGAAGATCGTCTGTCCAGTCGTTATACGGTTCGCCGCAGACATCGCAGACATAGGTCGTGTAGCCGATGTGGGTCTCGCCGCTGCCTGCCTTCGGGGTGTGACCCTTGGCGGGAACGGTGTCGACCTTCGTCACCGAGCAGCCGGCTCTCTTGCAGGTGCGGGTGATCGTGCCGGTTTCGGTGCAGGTGGCGTCTTTCAGGACGCAGTTAGCGCAGCCGGTCGTATCTTCGCAGAAATCGTGGCCGAGCGCTGCAGTGTATGTGGTGCGGTAGGAGGTATTGCACTTCGAGCACGTGAAGGTGGTGCAGCCCTTGGCAAGGCAGGTGGGCGCGGTGACTGTGCCCTCGCCGCTTGCTTCGTGGAACGTGACGCCGGTCTGCCACAAGAGCGCGGGATAGCCGTTGCAGACGAGCCCAAACGCGTCGGAGAGGTCTGCGTCCTTGAGGTCGTTTGCGCTGAGCGCTTCGGCGTTGTCGTCCTTCGTCAGCGTGTTGAGATAATAGCACTTGCTGGTCTCAACGGAAGCAGTATGGACAGTGCCGAAAACAGCCGCCGTGGCTGCTTCGCCGGTCGAGTAGCAGGAGGAAACGGTCATTCCGGAGAGAACTGCGCCGGTCGTCCAGTGCGTCGAGCCTTTGGCCTCGCCGCCGATGCCGCCGGAGGTGGAGCCTTCGATCGAGCCATTGTTATAGCAGTTTTCAACGGTGACGCTCTGGCCGCTTCCGCCGAAGATGCCGCCGGCTTTGCTGCCTGTGGCGGTAACGCTGCCGGTGTTATAGCAGTTGCTGATACGACCCTCGTTATGTGCGGCAATGCCGCCTGCAACATCATCACTATTATTTTCTGAGCCGCCTTCCGCCGTGACGTCGGCATTGTTTCCGCAGCAGTAAATTATACCCTTTGCTTTATTGTCAACACATATGCTGCCTGCCGAAGGACGGCAGCTTATCGAGCCGCT
>ERZ808252.1048-NODE-1048-length-22525-cov-6.386115_pt1 | contig 22525 bp, 15 predicted proteins | sample MGYA00521242_ERZ808252 | MGnify/ENA primary metagenome ERZ808252 (study PRJEB31516, sample SAMN03275581) | gut metagenome | biome: mammalia-associated habitat; material: feces | host: Papio cynocephalus | place: Kenya | collected 2012-08-07 ...
TTTTTTTACTGCTTAGAAACTTAAAAAATGCATAAATCTTTGTCAAATGGAAAATAAGTAGTATTTTAGCGGTTGAAAACAAAATAGTCAAAGCAAATGAGCGAGATGAAAGACAGATACGTAAGGTTCGACTGGGCGATAAAGCGCCTGTTGCGGCAGAAGGCAAACTTCGGTGTGCTTGAGGGATTCCTGACCGTATTCCTGGGTGAGGAAGTGAAGATTGTGGAGATACTCGAGAGCGAGGGAAACCAGGAGGATGAATCCGACAAGTTCAACCGCGTAGACATAAAGGCGAAGAACAGTAAGGGAGAGATAATAATCGTGGAGGTGCAGAACACCAGCGAGGTATTCTATCTCGAACGAATCCTGTATGGAGTGGCAAAGGCGATAACCGAGCATATCAGTCTGGGCGACGACTACGGCGAGGTGAAGAAAGTCTATTCCATAAGCGTGTTGTATTTCGATCTCGGCAACGGAAGCGACTATCTGTATAAGGGCGAGAACCATTTTTATGGCATCCATACCAATGACGAACTGAAGATAACGGCAAAGCAGCGTGATGCCATCGTGCGCAAGGCGCCGGAGGATATCTTCCCCACGTACTACCTGATACGCGTGAACAATTTCGACGATGTTGCCGTGTCGCCGATGGCAGAATGGATGCGCTATCTGAAAGAGGGAGTAATCAGTGATGATGCCAAGGCACCAGGACTGCAGGAGGCAAGGGAGAAGCTGCTTTACTATCAGATGAGTCCTGCCGAACGGCATGCTTACGACGAACATCTCAATGCCGTCATGATACAGCATGACGTGCTTGGAAATGCGAGAGCCGAGGGCTTGGCAGAAGGCAGAGCGCAAGGCAGAGCAGAAGGCAGAGCGCAAGGCAGAGAAGAAGGTAGAGCAGAAGGCAAAGCAGAAGGCAAAGCAGAAGGCATAGCAGAAGGACTTGCAAAGGGCAGAGACGAACGCTCGATGGAGATAGCACGCCAACTGAAGGCGATGGGACTCGATACGGAGCAGATAATAGCGGCAACGGGATTGGCTGCAGATATAGTAAACGACTTATAAGAAGACAAAATCATTTATGGGCGAAAGCGAAAACATACAGCAGGAGGAAAAAAAAGAGGGAATGGTGTTGCGCACGGAGGGACTCGTGAAGCAATACGGCAAGAGAACCGTGGTGAGCAACGTTTCGATAAACGTAAGACAGGGCGAGATTGTGGGATTGCTCGGACCGAACGGTGCCGGCAAGACAACGTCGTTTTATATGACTACGGGACTCGTGGTGCCGAATGCCGGACATATTTATCTCGACGACAAGGACATTACCGACTATCCGGTATACAAGCGCGCCAGGGCAGGAGTGGGCTATTTGCCTCAGGAGGCGAGCGTGTTCCGCAAACTGAGCGTAGAAGACAATATCATGGCTGTGCTCGAGATGACAAAACTCTCCCGTAAGGAGCAACTCGAGAAACTGGAAACCCTTATCGACGAGTTCGACCTCCATAAGGTGCGCAAGAACAAGGGCGACCGCCTTTCCGGAGGCGAGCGCCGCCGTACGGAGATAGCCCGCTGTCTTGCCATCGACCCAAAGTTCATCATGCTCGACGAGCCGTTTGCCGGCGTCGACCCGATTGCCGTGGAGGATATCCAGCATGTGGTTTGGCAGCTTAAATACAGGAATATCGGTATCCTTATCACCGACCACAACGTGCACGAGACGCTCAATATCACCGACCGCGCCTACCTGCTCTTCGAGGGACGAATACTCTTCCAGGGAAGTCCGGAGGAACTTGCCGCCAACGAGATCGTGAAGGAGAAATACCTCGGCGTAGACTTCGAACTGAAGAAGAAGAATTTCCAGGAAGTAGACGAGAGAAAGAGGAGTAGAAGAAGTTAAAAAAAACTAAACTTTAGGTCGTTACACCTTTTATAATTAATTTTGCAAGCCTAATGCGGCTATCGGCCATACTGCAGTGTAGTGGTGTGGGGGAAGACGCATGCCTTTACGCATAAAGCAAGAGGTGTATAGAGATAAACAGAAAACAATAATTTAAAATAAAGACAACAGAAAAAATGAAGATTTCTTTTGAGAATCCAGATAAGGTGAACGGCTTGTTGACCTTGACAGTGGAGACAGCAGATTTCCAGGACAGAGTAGAGAAAACTCTGAAGAACTACCGTAAAAGAGCAAACGTGCCGGGATTCCGTCCGGGTATGGTTCCTATGGGCATGATCAAGAAGCAGTTTGGCGAGGCTGTAAAGGCTGAGGAAATAAACAAACTGATCGGTGAGGAGATTTACAAGTATGTAAACGACAACAAGATAAAGATGCTCGGCGAGCCGATGGCAAACGAGGGACAGACCCCTGTAGACCTTTCAAAGGACGCACCATACGAGTTCAAGTTTGATATCGCTGTAGCTCCGGAGTTTGAGGTCTCACTCTCAGACAAGGACGAGCTTGACTATTATACAATAAAGGTAGACGACGAGTTGGTAAACCGTCAGATCGATATGTTCGCTTCGCGTGCCGGCCACTACGACAAGGTTGAGGAGTATCAGGCAAACGATATGCTGAAGGGTGACCTTCGCGAGCTCGACGAGAACGGCAACACCAAGGAAGGCGGTATTACCGTAGAGGGCGCAGTGCTGATGCCAGAGTATATCAAGGCAGACGACCAGAAGAAACTCTTTGAGGGAGCAAAACTTGGCGATATCATCACCTTCAACCCTAAGAAGGCATATCCGGAGAGCGACGTAGAGGTGTCTTCACTCCTGAAGATAACAAAGGAAGAGGCAGCTAATGTAACAGCAGACTTCAGCTTCCAGATAACAGAAATCTCACGCTTCGTGAAGGCAGAAGTAAACCAGGAGCTCTTCGACTCAGTTTACGGCAAGGACGAGGTGAAGGACGAGGAGTCATTCCGCAAGAAGATTGCAGAAGGTTTGTCGGCACAGCTCGTAAACGACGGCGACTACAAGTTCCTCGTAGACCTGCGCAAGTATCTTGAGGACAAGGTAGGCGCTCTGACATATCCGGACGCACTGCTGAAGAAGATAATGCTCAACAACAACAAGGACAAGGGCGAGAAGTTTGTTGACGACAACTACGAGCAGAGCATCAAAGAACTGACATGGCACCTGATTCGCGAGAAACTCGTTGAGGCTAACGGCATCAAGATTGACGACAACGACATCAAGGAGACAGCCAAAGAGGCAGCCCGCGCACAGTTCGCTCAGTATGGCATGACAAACATCCCGGAGGAGTATATCGACAACTACGCAGGCGAGATGCTGAAGAAGAAAGAGTATGTAGACTCACTCGTAGACCGCAGCATCGACCGCAAGCTCACAGCAGCGCTGAAGAATGTAGTGAAGCTGAACCAGAAAGAGGCTTCTCTCGACGAGTTCAACGAAATGATGAAGGGCGAGTAATAGATTTTTTTTTAAAATTCTCTATAATTTTTAGAGGTTATCCACTTTTTTTATTATCTTTGTATAACAAAAAGGGGATAACCTCTTTTTCTATTAAGAAATTGAATATTTATGATAAACGATTTTAGAAAATACGCAACAGGACATTTAGGAATGAGCGGCTTGATGGTAGACGATGTGATGAAGACACAGGCGCAGTATGTCAATCCGTATATCCTGGAAGAGAGAACGCTCAACGTAACACAGCTCGACGTGTTCTCGCGCTTGATGATGGACCGCATCATCTTCCTCGGAACAGAAGTTAACGACTATACGGCAAACGTGCTGCAGGCACAGATGCTGTATCTCGACTCGGTAGATTCGGGCAAGGATATCTCGATATACATCAACAGTCCGGGCGGAAGCGTAACTGCCGGACTCGGAATCTACGACACCATGCAGTTCATCTCAAGCGACGTGGCAACCATCTGTACCGGTATGGCAGCATCTATGGCAGCCGTGCTCCTCGTTTCGGGCACAGAGGGCAAGCGCTCCGCACTGCCACACAGCCGCGTGATGATTCATCAGCCGCTCGGAGGCGTTCAGGGACAGGCTTCGGATATCGAAATCGAGGCAAAGGAAATCCTGAAGATGAAAAAAGAATTGTATACAATCATTGCAGACCATTCACATACGCCATACGACAAGGTGTGGAACGACTCTGACCGCAACTACTGGATGACGGCAGAAGAGGCAAAGGAATACGGAATGATCGACAATGTGCTGAAAAAGAAATAAAAGATGCCAGGGAAGAAAAAAGTTTGCAGTTTTTGCGGTAGACCGGAAAGTGATGTACTGCTGATGATGTCGGGGCTCAACGGATGTATCTGTGATTCCTGTGTAGAGCAGGCATACTCTATTCTTCAAGCTTCCGGTGTGGTTAAGGATAAAAAAAAGGACAGCAGCTTTGAACTGAAGGAGATACCGAAACCACATGAGATAAAGGAATACCTCGACCAGTATGTAATTGGTCAGGACGAGGCGAAGCGCTATCTCGCAGTATCGGTATACAACCATTACAAGCGCTTGCAGCAGAAGACTACCGACGACGGTGTGGAAATAGAAAAGAGCAATATAATAATGGTGGGAAGCACCGGAACGGGAAAGACCCTGCTGGCGCGCACCATAGCGAAGTTGCTTGACGTTCCGTTCACTATTGTCGACGCCACGGTGTTCACCGAAGCTGGATATGTGGGCGAAGACGTGGAGAGTATCCTCAGCCGTCTGCTACAGGTTGCCGACTATAACGTTGAGGCTGCACAGCGCGGAATCGTGTTTATCGACGAGGTGGACAAAATCGCACGAAAGAGCGACAACCCGTCTATCACGAGAGACGTGAGCGGAGAGGGCGTACAGCAGAGCTTGCTGAAGCTACTCGAAGGCTCAATCGTGAACGTTCCGCCACAGGGCGGACGCAAGCATCCGGACCAGGAATACATCCATGTCGACACGAAGAATATCCTCTTCATTTGTGGCGGAGCCTTCGACGGCATAGAGCGCAAGATAGCACAGAGGCTCAATACCCATGTGGTGGGCTACAACTCGGTGCAGAACGTGAGACAGATAGACAAGAAGGACTTGATGAAGTATATCTTGCCGCAAGACCTGAAGTCGTTCGGACTCATTCCTGAGATAATCGGTCGTCTGCCGGTGCTCACTTATCTGAACCCGCTCGACAGGGAGGCACTCAGGTCGATACTCGTAGAACCGAAGAACTCTATCATAAAACAGTATGTGAAGCTCTTCGAAATGGACGGTATAAAACTGACGTTCGACGAGGATGCACTCGATTTCATTGTCGACAAGGCGATGGAATACAAACTCGGGGCACGCGGACTGCGTTCTATCGTGGAGAATGTGATGATGGATGCCATGTTCGACGTTCCTTCGCAGGATGTAAAGGAGTTTAAAGTAACATTAGACTATGCCAAGAAGCAGTTGGACAAGGCTCATCTCCAGAAGCTGGAGACGGCATGACGACATAGCTCAAGGTATAAATAAATTCACACAGAAAAATACAGGGTAGGGCAGGAGCCCGCCTCCTGCCCGTTGCCATAACACTATAATGGTAAGCTGCTTGTAATATTATGACGAACGATGTTAATCTTACGGAAAAACTGAAGCACTATTTCGGCTTCAGCAGTTTCAAGGGAGAGCAGGAAGAGATAATCCGCAATCTGCTCAACGGCAACGACACTTTCGTGCTGATGCCTACCGGTGGCGGAAAGTCGCTGTGCTACCAGCTGCCCTCGCTGATTATGGAGGGTACCGCTATCGTGGTGTCGCCGCTCATTGCACTGATGAAAAATCAGGTGGATGTAATCAACGGCATGAGTGAGCATACTGGAGTGGCGCATTATCTCAATTCGTCGCTCAACAAGGCAGCTATCGACCAGGTGAAGACTGATATCCGCTCGGGACTGACAAAACTGCTCTATGTGGCACCGGAATCGCTCACGAAGGAGGAGTATGTGGAATTCCTGAAAACAGTGAAAATCTCGTTCTATGCTATCGATGAGGCGCATTGTATATCGGAGTGGGGACACGACTTCCGACCGGAATACAGGCGCATCCGACCGATAATCTCACAAATCGGCAACGCTCCGGTAATCGCCCTCACGGCAACCGCCACCGACAAGGTGCGCACGGATATAATGAAGAGCTTGGGCATCACCGGGGCAAGGGAGTTCAAAAGCTCATTCAACAGGCCGAACCTGTATTATGAAGTACGCCAGAAAACAAAGGATATCGACAGGGATATCGTGAAGTTCATCCGCCAGAACAGTGGCAAGAGCGGCATCATATATTGTCTGTCGAGAAAAAAGGTGGAAGAACTCGCCGCCGTGTTACAGGCAAACAATATAAAGGCTGCCGCCTATCATGCCGGTTTCGACTCGGCAACACGATCAAAGACACAGGATGATTTCCTTATGGAGAAAATCGATGTCATCGTGGCGACTATCGCCTTTGGTATGGGTATCGACAAGCCAGATGTGAGGTTTGTTATACATTACGACATTCCGAAGAGCTTGGAAGGTTATTACCAGGAAACGGGACGCGCCGGACGCGACGGAGGAGAGGGCAAGTGTATTGCCTTCTATTCGCGAAAAGACCTGCGCAAACTGGAGAAATTCATGGAAGGAAAGCCTGTTGCCGAACAGGATATCGGTAGGCAACTGCTGCAGGAAACGGCAGCATACGCCGAATCATCGGTTTGTCGGCGCAAGATGTTGCTCCATTATTTCGGCGAAGAATATCCTAAGGACAACTGCGGAAACTGCGACAACTGTCTGCATCCGAAAGAGAAAATCGATGCCACGAAAGAACTCGGCATCGTGTTGAGAGCAATAAAGGCACTGAAGGAAGACTTCCGTCAGGAGTATGTGGTGGACTTCGTGAAAGGACGCGACACTGATGATATCCGTGAGCATAAGCACGACTTGCTTGCCGAATTCGGCGAGGGGGAGAAATGCGACATCAAGATATGGAACCCTGTTATCCGACAGGCTATTATCGCAGGATTTATAAAGAAGGATGTAGAGAACTACGGCGTTCTGAAACTGACGTCTGGAGCAAAGCAGTATTTGAAGAACCCGACAACGTTTATGGTCGTGAAGGATACTGAATTCAGTGAGGAAGAGGAAGAAGAGTCGTATGATAAGCCTACAAATGCTCTCGACCCACAGCTTTATGGCATGCTCGAAGACCTGAGGAAGGCTACAAGCAAGAAGCTCGGCATTCCGCCGTATGTTATCTTCCAGGACGTGTCGCTCGAACAGATGGCTACGGTTTATCCCGTAACGCTCGAAGAACTGATGAATATCCAGGGCGTTGGAGTAGGAAAGGCTCACCGATATGGTAAGGAGTTTGTCGCTCTTATCAAGCGCCACTGTGAGGAAAACGACATCGAACGGCCGGAAGATCTGAGAATTCGCACAGTGCCTAAGAAGTCGATGCTGAAGGTTAAGATTATCCAAAGCATTGACCGCAAGATGCCACTCGACGATATTGCTGAGGCGCAGAATATCGATTTCGAGGATCTGCTTACCGAGATTGAGGCTATAGTATATAGCGGCACGAAGCTTAATATCGATTATTTCCTTGAGGATGTGATGGATGATGACCATGTGGACGATATCTATGAGTATTTCAGAGAGAGCGATACGGATGACCTCGATACGGCTATGGATGAGCTCGGGGGAGACTATTCTGAAGACGAGGTGAGACTCGTGCGCATCAAGTTCTTCTCGGAAATGGCGAATTAGAATTAAGAGTTTAGAGTTTAGAATTTAGAGTTGTTCTCGCTTCGCTGCAATTTGGAGTTGGCGAATTTAGAGTTGACGAATTTAGAGTTCTGGGTTCTGAACTGGAATTTAAGATATTTGGAAATTCATGATTCATGATTTCCCTTCGGAGGGGTCGTGAATTATGAATTTAGAATATATTGAAGGTGTTGAAGAGGGAAACAAGTAGGCTCCAACGACAACGGATGAAAGAGGAAACATAATTTTACTATATAAAACTACTAAAAAATAATAACTAAAATGAAAATGATTAAGGCAAAAACGCTTTTCGCTACGGCTATGATGCTGAGCGTATGCATGTTGCATGTTGATGCGCAGCAAGTGGACGGACGGGATTTCTCTATCGACGGCTTTGCTGCATGTACAGGAAAAACGGGTACTAACTATTATCGTGCCGAGGGTACTACCGGCGGTGCAGGGGGGAAGGTGGTTTACGCCAAGAATTTCTCGCAGCTTCAGGCTTACCTGCAGGCTAAAGACCCGTATATCGTTGTGGTTGACCATGATATTACGACTGGTATAAAATGTTATGTAGACGGTATAAATACCGGAAAGCTGTGTGATAAGCAGGACGGCAGCGAGGGTGTAGAGACGACATACGGCGAGCGAGTTCTCATCGCGCCTAACAAAACTCTTGTAGGTGTAGTGAATCCGGAAACGGGAAAGGCACCGCTCTTCTCGCACATCACTTTCGTTATGCAGTGTGTTGACAATATCATTATCCGCAACTGCCGTTTCACGATGAAGGGCGTACCGGTGTTGAAATCGGGAGAAAACAAGATCGTGGCATGGAGAGACGGAAAACAGATTGAAGTGGGCGACCCTGACTGTATCGGTATCCAGGCAGACAAGGTTAGCGCCAAGAGCGACTGGGGCGGACATATCTGGGTGGACCACTGCGAGTTCTTCAATGGCGACCAGGCAAACAAAGACCGCTACGACGGACTGCTCGACTGCAAGAACAACGTGCAGTGGATGACCTTCAGCTATAATCTCTTCCACGACCACGACAAGGCTTGTCTCTTCGGAAAGGGAAACAGCGATGTTTACGATGGATGCCGAACCATCTCTTATCACCACAACTATCTTAACAACATTCAAGGTTCACGACTGCCGCTGCAGCGCGGCGGACATCTCCATTATATGAACAATTACCAGAAAGGCTGTGAAGACGGATGGGACGTGCGCGAGAAGTCTGTGGGCTATCTCGATGCTTGCTATTTTGAGAATACAAAGTCTCCGGTACGCTCCGACCGCGGCGGAGCGCTCAACATAAACAAGGCTGATGGCTACGATGTAATATACAAGGGTTGTAATAATCTTATGACAGGATATACTAATATCGACGGAGCGAAAATCAGCAACACATATCCTGTAACGGCTACAGACTGGCTGCCAACCCAAACAGACCCCAACTATAAAATAAACAACCACGACAAGACTGAGGATGTTCCGCAGATACTTGAGAAATACGCCGGTGCCGGCAAAATTGAAATCTACACGGTTTATACTAATACTATTCCTTCAGAGGATATCAATGAATACGCAAATGCCGTGAAGAACTATTCTACGGCTCCTACCTACGACGAGAACGGAAACAAGGTTACAAACGTGTCTACGGCTATTAGTTCTACTGTAGCTGCCGATGCCGCAATAGTGGAGTATTACTCGCTCGACGGCATTAGACTGTCGGCACCTTCTCATGGCATGAACATTGTGAAGACTATTGATGTCAACGGAAAAGCATCTGTAAAAAAAGTAATGATTGGAGATTGATGCGAAACATCCGCCAACATGAATGATAATAAGCATGAATAATGATTCAGCTCCGGTTTTAACTTATTATATATAAGTATAAGCCGGAGTTTCTGCGTTAAATACATTTAACTCGAAAAAAATATCGGCGAAAGCGTTCTGTATATAATATTTTATGCGTAAATTTGCACGCAATAAATTTTTTAAATACAAATTATGTCATCATTTGTTGCAGATAGAATTGTAATGGACGGTCTCACTTTCGACGACGTCCTCCTTATCCCAGCTTATTCTGAAGTACTGCCACGAACAGTAGAGTTGAAAACCAAGTTCTCGCGTAACATTGAGTTGAACGTGCCGTTTGTTACGGCAGCAATGGATACCGTGACTGAGTCGGCAATGGCTATAGCCATCGCTCGCGAAGGAGGTATCGGTGTTATCCACAAGAACATGAGCATTGAGGAACAGGCAAGACAGGTTGCTATCGTTAAACGTGCCGAGAACGGTATGATTTACGATCCTGTAACTATCCGTCGTGGTTCTAAAGTGCATGAGGCTCTCGATATGATGGCTGAATACCATATTGGAGGAATCCCTGTTGTGGATGATGAGAACCATCTCGTAGGTATCGTTACTAATCGTGACTTGCGCTTTGAGCGTAATCTCGACAGAAACATCGACGAGGTGATGACTTCGGAGAATCTCGTTACAACTCATATCAAGACTGATCTTGCTGCTGCCGCACAGATTCTGCAAGAGAACAAGATTGAGAAACTCCCGGTGATTGATGCCGAGAACCATCTCGTTGGTCTTATTACTTATAAGGATATTACAAAGGCAAAAGACAAGCCAATGGCTTGCAAGGACGAAAAGGGACGCTTACGTGTTGCTGCCGGAGTAGGTGTTACGGTTGATACACTCGACCGTATGCAGGCTCTTGTGAATGCCGGTGCCGATGCTATCGTCATCGATACAGCTCACGGACATTCGAAATACGTAATCGAGAAGCTCGTTGAGGCAAAGAAGGCATTCCCTAATGTTGATATCGTTGTAGGTAACGTCGCTACAGGTGCTGCAGCAAAGATGCTCGTTGACAATGGTGCAGACGCCGTTAAGGTCGGTATCGGACCGGGTTCAATCTGTACTACACGTGTCGTTGCCGGCGTGGGTGTTCCACAGCTGAGTGCCGTATACGATGTGGCAAGCGCATTGGAGGGTACTGGAGTACCATTGATTGCTGATGGCGGACTGCGTTATTCTGGCGATGTTGTGAAAGCTCTCGCCGCAGGAGGTTACTCTGTAATGATTGGTTCACTTGTTGCCGGAACAGAGGAGAGTCCTGGCGATACTATCATCTTCAACGGACGTAAGTTCAAGAGCTATCGCGGAATGGGCTCGCTCGAGGCAATGGAGAACGGTTCGAAAGACCGCTATTTCCAGGCTGGTACAAAGGATGTCAAGAAACTCGTGCCGGAGGGTATTGCAGGACGTGTGCCTTACAAGGGAACTCTGCAGGAAGTCGTTTACCAGCTTGTTGGAGGACTCCGTTCTGGTATGGGATACTGTGGTGCACACAACATCATGGACTTGCATTCTGCCAAGTTCGTGCGCATAACAAATGCCGGTGTGCTCGAGAGTCATCCGCATGATATCTCTATCACAAGCGAGGCTCCGAACTATTCTCGTCCGGAATAAAAAGAAATAAAAAAAGATTAAAATAAAAGGTAATATCAGGGACCCACAATTCATATACTGCGTGTCCTTGATATTATTTTTCTCTAAGAACAACAAAAAGCTAAGAACATGAAATTCAAATCTCTATTTGTGGCTTTGCTCCTCGCTTTTGGAGCTACAGCCAATGCTCAGCAGAACGACCCGACGATAATGACTATCAACGGACAGCCAGTGTCTCGCTCCGAGTTTGAGTATTCTTATAACAAGAACAACTCGGAGGGCGTTATTGACAAGAAAACCGTTGATGAGTATGTTGATCTCTTCATAAATTACAAGTTGAAGGTTGCTGCCGCTTACGATGCACATATCGACACCTTGAGCTCGTTCAAAAAAGAATTCCTCTCTTACCGCGACCAGCAGATTCGTCCGTCGTTCGTGGCAGACAAGGATATTGAGGCTGAAGCTAAAAAGGTTTATGAGCAGACTAAGGAACGCATCGGAGACAAGGGCTTGATAAAGCCGGCACACATTCTGCTTTATCTCGCACAGGATGCAACAGACGCTCAGAAGAAGGAAGCAGAACTGAGAGCAGACTCTATATATAATGTTCTCAATGCCCAGCTCACTCCTGTCTATAAAAAGGTAAAGGGCAGAAAGGTGGCTATGCCTGTTGATACCGTTGCATTCCAGAAGACATTTGCCGAAATGGCAAAGAAATATTCCAAGGATCCAGGTTCGGCACGTAATGGAGGAGAACTGCCGTGGATGTCGCCGGGACAGACACTGCCTGAGTTTGAAAAAGCGGCTTATGCCCTGAAACCGGGACAGATGTCGAAACCTGTTCTCTCTCCTGTGGGATACCATATTATATATATGAAGGAACGCAAGCCAATCGATCCGTATGACAGTCTGCGCACTAACATCCGTCGCTTCCTCGAGATGCGTAATATCCGTGAGAAGGTTGCACGAGACAGTATTCAGCGTGTCGTTGATGCTTCTGCCGGTAAACTTAAGACCGAGGATGTGCTCAATGCACGTGCCGAGGAGATGTCGGCAAAGGATTCAGATTTGAAAAACCTTATCCGCGAATACCACGACGGACTGATGCTTTATGAAATAAGCAACCGCAATGTATGGGATAAGGCAGCAAAGGACGAGGCAGGACTTGCCGCTTTCTTCAAGAAAAACAAGAAGAAGTATGCATGGACGGAACCTCGATACAAGGGAATGGTATATCATGTGAAGAATTCAGCAGATGTCGATGCCGTAAAGAATTGTGTTAAGGGACTTGCCTTCGACAAGTGGGCAGACAAATTGCGTACAACGTTCAACAATGATTCTGTAATCCGTATCCGTGTAGAGAAGGGTATCTTTAAAAAGGGCGATAATGCCTTTATCGACAAGATGGTTTTTGAGAAAGATACTACTGTAACTCCTCTGAAAGATTATCCTATTGATGCCGTTTACGGAAGGATTCTGAAGAAAGGTCCTGAGGAGTACACCGACGTAAAGGGACTTGTTACTGCTGATTACCAAGATGTTCTTGAGAAACGATGGGTGGCTGAACTTCGCAAGAAGTATCCTGTCGTAGTAGATAAGAAGGTCCTTGAAACGGTAAATAAACATGGAAAAAAATAATTGGCTACGGAAAGCAAATTATTATCTAAAAGACAAAAATCCCCAAGTTAACATTAATTTGGGGATTTTTCTATATAAGAGATGCTGACTTGATGGCGTTTTCACAGAGATTAGTAAAAAAAACTTTGTGGTTCAATGAGAAGTACGTATCTTTGCATTATCTTTTCATAAGATAAGCTGCATCTCGGGATAAGAAATGAATAAATTCATTTCGTTCTCCTCTCGATTTGCATTATCTTTAAATAAGATAAGCTGCATCTTAGCATATATATTATAGAATAAATCAAAAGACAACGAGTTTAATGAGATACGGATTAAAGACAGCCTTCTGCACCTTGGCTCTTTCAGGGGCAATCATTGCTGCAAGTGGTGAAGCAAGCAGACTTGTAACTTTTGCAGGCAACGGCGATGAAACAACAACAACCGACTCTGTTAGCAAGAAAGCGGCAGAGGATGCACCTGCTAATGAAAATAGCGTAATCGACGAGGTAGTATGGGTTGTCGGCGACGAGGCAATACTGAAATCTGATGTTGAGGCAATGCGCCTGCAAGGAGAGATGGAGGGAATGAAATGGAATGGAGATCCCGACTGTATCATTCCGGAGCAACTTGCTGTGCAGAAGCTATTCCTGCATCAGGCGGCACTCGACAGTATAGAAGTTACCGAGGCAGAAGTCTCGAAGAGCGTTGACCAGCAGATAAACTACTGGATAAACAATGCCGGAAGCCGCGAGAAGCTCGAAGAGTGGAAGAAGATGAGCATTAAGCAGATGAAGGAAAGTCTGCACGACGATTTTCGCAATCATCAGCTCATTGAAAAGATGAAGGCACAGTTGGTAAAGGATATCAAGGTTTCGCCTGCCGATGTGCGCAAATACTTCGAGAAAATGCCGGAAGACAGTCTGCCGCTTATCCCGACAGAGGTGGAAGTGGAGATTATCACACAGGCACCTAAGATAAGTCAGGAAGAAATCAATAGGGTGAAAAATGATTTGAGAAGTTATACAGAGCGCGTAACAAACGGTGAAACTTCTTTTGCAGCCCTTGCACGCCTGTATTCCGAAGACCCAGGTTCCGCCCGTCAGGGAGGAGAACTCGACGAGTATATGGGAAGAGGAATGCTCGACCCGGCATTTGCTGCGGTAGCATTCAACCTTACCGATCCAAAGAAGATTTCGAAGATTGTAGAAACCGAATTCGGATACCATATCATACAGCTTATCGACAAGCGTGGCGACAAAATCAAGGTGCGCCATATCTTGCGTGTGCCGAAGGTAAGTCCTGAGGCAATTACGAATGCCGAGGCTCGTCTCGACTCCATCGGCAGCGATATACGTAACGGAAAGTTCTCATTCGAGGCTGCCGCCTCTTATCTCTCCGACGACAAGGATACGAAGAACAACAACGGACTCATGGCAAACCAGTCGGAAGAGGGCTTTACAAGCAAGTTCCGCATGCGTGATCTGCCGACCGAGATAGCTCGTGTTGTCGACACGCTGAAAGTGGGAGAGGTGTCAAAGTCATTCAGTATGGTAAACAAGAAAGGCAAGACAGTGTGTCTGATAGCAAAACTCGTGAACAGGGTTGATGCCCATCGTGCTACCATTACTCAGGATTTCCAGGCGATGAAAGACATTGTTGAAGCTCGACGTAAGTCTGATTTCCTGAAAGACTGGGTTCAAAAGAAGATAAAGACAACATATATACGTATCAACGACAAGTACAAGAATTGTAATTACGAATATCAGGGCTGGGTGAAATAGTCCGATGATTATAAAAAATAACAGAAGTCAGACAAGATGCTACGAGACAAAATAACCAACTATATCAGCGGGCATAGAACACACCTCTTTGTTGTTCTATGCCTGTTTGGCTTATGCCTGGCACATTCCAGCATAGCACCGAGAAAAAACAACCGGCGACGCCCGAAAACCGATGAGCGCGTATACCTTCAGCATGCCGATATGTTGCGCTTTGACGAATACGGCACGAATCCCGGTGCACAAATCCTAAACGGACATGTATCCTTCTTGCACAAGGGAGCAAGACTGACATGCGACAGTGCGTATTTCTATCAAGAGACGAACTCGTTCAAGGCATTCGGCCACGTAAAGATGCGACAGGGCGACACCCTCTCGTTGGCAAGCGACTATGCCTGGTATGACGGCGACAACGAGATGGCAGAGGCGCGTCGCAATGTAGTGTTGAAACATAGGGGCACAACGCTGTATACCGACAGTTTGAACTTCGACCGCCTTTACAATGTGGCATATTTCTTTGAAGGCGGCAAGATGGTCGACAGGAAAAACGTGCTGGTCAGCGACTGGGGAGAGTATGACACGGAAACACGTAAAGCCGTGTTCAATTATAACGTGAAGCTCAAGAATCCCAAGTTTACACTTTCCACCGACACTCTGCATTACGACACCCGTACTTCGCTCGCAAACATCGTAGGTCCGTCGGTTATCAAGAGCAAGGAGAGCACAATCCATTCGTCCAACGGATATTACAACACCAATACCGGTAGGGCGCGTCTCTACGGGCGTTCTACAATGGAGAACAAGGGAAAGGAAATAACCGGCGACAGCCTGTTCTACGACGAGAAGCGCGGTATCAGTCAGGGCTACCATAACGTAATATACAAGGATACGAAAAAGAAAAACGAGCTCCATTGCAACTATCTATGGTACAACGAAAAGAACGGTTTTGCCCTTGCCACCGATAATCCCGTAATGATGGAATACTCAAAGCAAGACACCCTTTTCGTGCATTCCGACACGGTGAAGGTGATAACCTATCATCTCAATACCGATTCCGTTTATCGCGTGGCACATTGCTATAACAAGGTGAGAGCCTTTCGTAGAGATGTACAAGCCGTATGCGATTCATTAGTCTATAACACCAAAGACTCCTGTATGACCATGTATCGCGACCCTATAACATGGAGCGGGGAGAGACAGTTGCTCGGCGAGGTGATAGAGGTGTTCATGAAAGACTCAACCATAGACCGTGCGCATGTGATAAACCAGGCAATGTCGGCAGAACTCATGCCCGACAAAAAACACTACAACCAGCTTGCCTCGAAGGAGATGTTTGCCTATTTCACCGATGGCAATATCCACGAGACTGAAGCAGTGGGCAATGTGCGCTCCGTGTATTATCCCGTAGACGATAAGGATTCAACGCTCATGGGACTTGTATATATCGAGACCGATACGATGCGGATGTTTATGAAAGACCGCAAGCTACAGAAAATCTGGACATCGAAGACCGACGGAACATGGTATCCGATGACACAGATTCCGCCAGACAAATACATGCTCCCCGGCTTCACATGGTTTGACTATATTCGTCCGCTCAACAAAGACGATATCTATGAGTGGCGCCCTAAGCGCGGTGGAACGGAACTTAAGAACATCGAGCGTCATGTTGCTCCGCTGCAGCATATCGATGGTAATGAAATAAAAGAGAAATGAATTTTTTCAACATGCCAAAGCCGAGACGCTTTGAGCATAAATACATCTATGTAGACGAGCGTAAGGAACGCCTCCACAAGTCTTTCACTGCGGACATGAAGCATATCCACCGGAGGGAGAGACGCGGGCGAAGCGGGTGCCTGTCGCTGAATATCGGACTGTTTGCCATAATTCTCCTCGTCCTTCTTATAGTATGGCGAGTGTTGTTGCGAATGTAGCATGAGAATTTTTCATGCCATGACGTATGGCTTAATCCGATAAGAAAAATAAATATAGAAACAATAAAGAGCAAAATGAGCGATATAATACAACTGCTTCCTGATTCTGTGGCAAACCAGATTGCTGCCGGCGAGGTGATACAGCGCCCGGCATCAGTGATAAAGGAATTGGTGGAAAATGCCGTCGATGCCGGTGCAAAGCGTATTGACGTGCTTGTCGTTGATGCCGGAAAAACTTCCATACAGGTTATTGACGACGGAAAAGGCATGTCGGACACAGATGCCCGACTGGCTTTTGAGCGCCATGCCACATCGAAGATACGCAAGGCCGACGACCTCTTCTCGCTTCATACTATGGGATTCCGCGGTGAGGCACTCGCCTCTATAGCAGCCGTGGCCCAGGTGGAACTGAAATCGCGTCAAGCCGACGATGAAGTGGGTACGTCTTTGTCCATCTCCGGCTGCAAAGTATTAAGTCAGGAGCCGGCAGCCGTTCCCGTAGGCAGCAATTTCCTTATACAGAACCTCTTCTTCAACGTGCCGGCAAGAAGGAAGTTTCTGAAATCCAACACTACGGAACTTAACAACATTATGACAGCCTTTGAGCGCATCGTGCTTGTATATCCGCAGATACATTTCACGTTCAGCAGTAACGACACGGAGGTGCTTAACCTGCGTGCCTGTGGCGACAGCTTCCGTCAGCGTATCATCGATGTCTTCGGCAAGCGACTGAACCAGAACCTCCTGCCCGTGAATGTAGACACAACAGTATGTCGTATACATGGCTTCGTGGGCAAACCGGAGTCGGCGAAGAAGAAAAACGCCCATCAGTATTTCTTCGTCAACGGCAGGTATATGAAGCATCCTTATTTCAACAAGGCAGTTATGACCCCATTCGACCGTCTGATTCCAATGGGCGAACAAGTGCCGTATTTCATCTATTTTGATGTTCCGGCAGAGGATATCGACGTAAATATCCATCCTACGAAGACAGAGATAAAGTTTGAGAACGAACAGACGATATGGCAAATCCTCATGGCTGCCGTAAAGGAATCATTGGGCAAGTTCAATGATGTGCCGTCTATTGATTTCGATACGGAGGGGAAACCAGACATTCCTGTATTTCAGCAGACATCAGATTTCGGGGATTTCTCGGCTCCAAAGATAGACTTCAACCCTCAGTATAATCCCTTCAACAGTAATCCCCGTCAGCCTTCAGTTCCCGAGAATTGGGAGCAACTTTATGAAGGGGCGGAAAATGCTTCATCGCCCGACGAGGTTCAGCAGCTCGGACAGTTTGATGAGTCTACGCTCTTTTCTGCCGATGAGATGGGAGAAATGGAACAGGCCCCTTCGGAACCTGTGCAGTCGGCTCTCAACAGCGGTATAGCCGAAGACAAGTCGCCTGCCCATTATCAGTATAAGGGAAAATATATAATGACCGCCGTAAAGTCTGGACTGATGATAATCGACCAGCATAGGGCGCATATCCGGGTGCTCTACGATGAGTATCGCCGTCGCCTTGCCGATAAGTCTGCAGCAACTCAGAAGCTCATGTTCCCGGAGATGTTGCAGCTGTCGCCCTCGGATGCCGTTGTAATGCAGAAGATTTTACCGGAGCTGACAGCCCTTGGCTTCGACTTGAGCGACCTTGGCGGTGGCAGCTATGCCGTTGGTGGTATACCGACTGGACTTGAAGGACTTAATGCCGTTACCGTGGTAAACGATATCGTGTCGCTGGCTGCCGAGAATACCGTGTCGGTAGACGAGGACATAAACCATTCGGTAGCCCTCGGTTTGGCTCGTGATGCGGCAATACCATACGGACAGGTGCTTAGCAATAAGGAGATGGAAAATCTCGTCAATGAGCTCTTTGCCTCGTCTAATGTAAACTATGCGCCCGATGGCAAGACCATTATTGCCATACTTTCGCAAAATGAAATAGACCATTTGTTTTAAAAGCATAAAAAATCCCGCAGCAATTGATTATACAATGCTGCGGGACTTTTATATTATATAAACGTGTTACTTATGGCGTTTGTATTCTATAGTTTCCCGATACAAACTTCTTCTGCCTATTTAATTACAACCTTCTGCGATTTCCTCAGTCCGTTCATTCCATTCATGCTTACGACGTAGATACCGGGCTCGGTCAGAGTAGCAGTGTCGTTGTTTGTCTTGGCAACCAGTCTGCCAGTCAGATCATAAATCTCCGCATTCTTCGTTCCGGTAAACAAGATAGAATTTCCTACAGTCTTGAAACTCATGCTGCCCTTTTCGTCGGCAACGGCATTGTCGATGGCAGTAGAAGAGTTAAGATTTATAACGAAAGACTTTGTAGTCTGGTTTTCGTCAGTATAGTAGTCAGTGTAGTATGAAACGAACACCATGCCGTCAGGACTTGCCGTAACAGTTCCGCTCACGATACTGTCGTTCTTTGTTCCTATAACCGTCTCGCCGTCGTCGCCATATATCGTTACCTTATAAGTATTGTTATCAGCAAGCCATTTAGCAGCAGCTTCATTTCTGGTAGCGAGATAATCATGGAATGTCATAGGTTTTTCGCCTTTCTTTATTACATACGTGCTGCGAGTCAGTTCGTCAACAGGCGATGCTCCTATGATTGTTCCGTCGTTAAGAACAGAGGTAACGGTCATTGAGTATGAGTTGTCGGCAGCAGCAACAAACTTAGGCTTCTCCTCCGTCAAGTCAAAATATCCAGGTGTTGATATTCCGTTATGCAGGAGTGTCGTTGCGAGATAGCGTCCGTTGGCCGACAGGAACATATTGTTCTTGCGGAAATAGTTGCCCGTAACGATCTTCTGCAGAGCATTACTATATTTCTGCCATGCCTGGATATAGGCGTTGTGGTCGGCAACATACTTCTGTATGTCTGCCACGTAGGCCGCTTTCTTATCAGCGTCGCTCATGTAGTCAGTAGGGTTCGGTGCTGTAGGTTCCTTCGAGATAATACCGTTCTGATACATCTCGAGCAGTTCCTCATATTCCATGTATGCCTCATCATAGTTCTTCTTGTCGTCTTCCGTCATGTAGTCATACTTGTTAGGCTCCGTTGGCTCCACAGGCACTTCAGGCAGTGTAGACAACTTGCTCTCGTCGTATATGTTTTCTACACCGAGTAGAGTCGGTATCCAGTCTCCGCCTGCAGGTTTATTATACATATATGGGAATGTATAGAAACCGCTACCGCTCGTTAGCGTTCCAACGATAGTATTCCCATCGTCTGAAATCTGCTGCGGCACGATGCTTTGTGGCGTCTCGCCAGCGAAATCCCTTTTCGGGTAAGGCAATATGGAGCTAACATATTTCCCCTCGCTGTTCTTTTCCCATATTGTTGGAATAGCCATCATGCCGTTAGACGATGATGAGGCTCCGTCTGGTCCGAGTGCTCCCACGAGGAATTTCTCGTCTGGCGTAACAGCCATCACGCTGTTGTAGCCTGTTCCCACACCCGTCGGTTCGTCGTCAAGTTCCTTTATAGTTCCGTTGTCCCAAACCAAAATCCTGTCAGACGTAAATCCGAACACCTTTCCGTTGTTAGTAACGCTGTTTCCCAGTCCCGGCGAATAAAGCATAATGCCATTAGGGTCAGCCACTTCGTATTTCTCTCCAGTCTTGGCGTTCAGAATACTCATAGTGCCCTGAAGGTTCTCGATAAGCCAGTTTCCGTCTGGCGAAGCTTTATGGAAAGCCACGCCCGTATACATCTTCATTGACTGTGCATTGGCGGCAGATACAGATATCATTGCCGCTCCGATAAATGCTAATGTCTTGTTCATCATTGTCTTATATGTTTTATCTTGATTTTCTTTTGTTTACTTTCATGGAATTATCATTCCATAACAACTTTTCTGCTTTGTATGCCGTTAGCCGTAGTAATCTGTTCGATATAAACAGCTTTCGACTGTAGGTCGGCTTCTCTTACCGGCATTCCCTGCAGAGTGAAATATCTGTGTGAAGCCTTATTGATGCTGGTTGTCGCTCCGTTGATGGCAGTAAGGGTAGACAAGTTGACGCTGTTTGTGTTCAGCACTTCAGCATTCAGAGCACTACCTGTGTAAGGACGGTTTACGAAAGCAATAATCTTCATGTCTTCAGGCTTCCAGTTCTCCGGCAGTGTCTTTGTGAAGGTGGCAGTGTATGAATTGCCGTTCCATACCAGTTCGTCGCCGAAAGCCTCAGTCAGAGCCTCTCGCAATACGTGGTTATGATAGAAGTCGTTGGCGCCGCCACCGGTTTGTACCGTATTAGCCTTCACGTTGTCTTCGGTAAGATACACGGTGAGGTTTGTCTTGTCGTAGAGAATACTGTATAGGTCGTCGTTTTTCTCACCGCTCACGGTAGCCTTCAGCTCGCGAGTCTGCTCGTTGTATTCAGCATTGATGTTTACAGAAACGAAGCTTGGCTGCAGGTTTGCCTGGGCGTATGCGATACTCATAAATTGAGCTCCAATGCTTTCGTTACTGTAGCCGATGCCAAATGTAGGTGCTCCGTTTTCAGATATAGCGAGTTGAGTTCTGTCGAGCATAGCCAGCGGCGCCGACGTTACGCCCAGGTTCATAATGTCTCTTGAAGCATCCACGGTAAGTTCGTCTTCGCCATAGCCCACATGATGAGCCACCCATACAACGTTGTCCTTGTTGCCGAAATTCTTGTTGAGCGTGCGGTTGCCAGCCGGACAGTTTGTGCAGTTTATTGTAGTGAACTGTTCCAGCAGTATTTTGCGTGGATATGAAGTAGTATATGCGTAGAGTTCAGTTTCAAGACTGTTGTTGTCGGCACTGCCGTTCGGGTCGTCAATCCATACCTTCATCGTGTTTTTGCCTTCCGGCAGGTTGCTCACTTCGCCACTGAAATTCACGGTGATATTCGAACCGGCTTTAATCTCATTCTCCTCAGTATACGTCTGTTCCGGCATGTTTCCGATTTGGAAATGCAGGGTAGGAACCTTTACCGTCTCGCTGCCGTAGTTTCCGATAGTAGCCATGAAGTTTCTCTTCTCGCCGTTCTTTGCGAATTTGCTGTCAGCCTGTATGCTTTCCAGTCCGAGATCGGCAGTTGCCGTTTCCCCTTCAGTTTCCACGACAGCCTGTATCAGCAGCGAACCGGCATTTTCCGTTGAGAAGTCTTCCCATTGGTTGTCGATAGCCACGAAAGCTCCGTTGGAGTTTGTCGTGCCGTTAAGTATAATATGGTTACCCTGTGGCATGGTGCCGTTAAAACCGATGTATATCTCGTCGCCGGTAATGGTATAAGGAGAATCCAGCGTAACCTCGTTCCATCCGTCGGCGGTGGTGCCCAGTCGTTTGATGGCAACAGCCGGTAGGCTGAGCGACGGGCGTATCCACAGGTAAGTCTTGGTCATTCCCGCCTCTGTTCCGATACGCAGTTTTGTGATTTTTGCTCCCTTATAGGCAGAGAGCTGTGCCGATGTGAAACGTATTGCCCCTTGTATGGGAGCATCAAATTGAATGTCGTTTCTGTAATCGGTGTCCTTGATTTCGTTGTTGCAGTAGCCCAATATTACGGTTGCTGCTTGTGTACCAGATGTTATAAGTAGCATCAATGCCGTTATAACACAATAAATACGCTTTCCAAACACTTTTTTCATTTCTACATTTTTGTTATATTATACACTTTTCAATTATTATCCTGTAAATGTTGTCTTTTCTTTATTTATGTTGAACTCTAATATGCAAAGTTACGGAAAAATATTTAACACTGCCATTAATCATTGCTAAATAGAGAAATTTTAACATAAAGTGTTACTATTGCGTTTATTTATAACATATTTTCTTGTTTTGCTTTTATGTTGTAATGTATTAATCTTATTGAAGGGCTTTTTGGTAAATGGGATGTCGAATGTAAAGTAATATAGTAAGTAACAAGTCAAAATTATTTTATACAAACGACAATGGAGATAATATAAAAAACAACAAGTACAACTTATACAACAAGTACAACA
>ERZ808252.1051-NODE-1051-length-22490-cov-5.704168_pt1 | contig 22490 bp, 12 predicted proteins | sample MGYA00521242_ERZ808252 | MGnify/ENA primary metagenome ERZ808252 (study PRJEB31516, sample SAMN03275581) | gut metagenome | biome: mammalia-associated habitat; material: feces | host: Papio cynocephalus | place: Kenya | collected 2012-08-07 ...
TCATGAAGCTATAGTTTGAGTTTCCACGCCAAGCCTCATAGATGAAGCTATAGTGGTTGCCGCACTTATCGTGAAGGTTCATTGATGCCACGACGCGGTCTGGCTCCACATATTGAGAGTTGTGCAGCTTGACGGCTGTCGGACCATCAACCGTGGCCATGTAGTTGAGCACTGAAGAGGCGTTGGAGCCTGGCATGCCGGTCAGCTCCTTGCTGGCGGTGTGCGTGTAGCTGGCGTAGAGATCCATCCACTCCCATGGCTTTGCCGTGGCAGAGAGGTTGAACGACCATCCATAACCCTTATGGGTGTTCTCCAGCACATAAGCGTGTGTGCCTGTGAGATAACCGCTCGGGTAGATGTGGCGGCTGTCAGCGCCATTGAAGCGCGCGAAGCCCTTCACGTCTGGCACGGCCCAGTCGTTGAGCACGGTTCCATATACGGTCTTGTTGAAGATACCCTCAGCTGTGATTGTCAATGGGAAACTTACTGGCACCACGTAGTCGACGGCGAGAGAAGTCTTCCAAACCTCAGGCATGTGGAAGTTGGGGTCAACAGAAGATATGGACGAAGGCACGGTGCCCTGTTCTGGAGAAATGGTAGTGGGATAGCCGAGCGAGGCGAGCTTGTTGAGCAGTGCCTGACGACTTGCCTGGCCGTTCTCATTCACGAGACCACCATTAAACTGTGTCATGTCAACATGATAGTTGCCCTTGGCGTCAACAGTGTATTTACCCTTATAGTTTTCGTAGCCTTTCTGCCACACCACTGTCTTTTCGTTGGTCACCTTGTCCGTGACAGTCTTTGCGATAGTCGTGGAAGAGTTTACCACTGCCTGATACTGCACCATGCCCGAGTTGGTAGGCATGTTGGTGAAGAACACGAGAGGCAGACGGCCTGAGAAGAGACCCGTACCACCACGAACCTTAAGGCTCTGATCGCCCATTACATCCCATGTGAAACCGACACGCGGTGAGAAAATCACCTTTGACGAAGGCCACTTGCCAGTGTCGATGTGGCGACCGTTGTAGTCGAGGTCATAGATGGCCTGATTTGTCATCAAGTCTCCATTGTCGAAGAAAAGGTCATCGAGACGAAGGCCGTAGGTCAACTTCAAGTTGCGTGTGGCCTGCCATTCGTCTTGCAGATAGATGCCCACCTTGCTGTATTGCACGCGCGCAGTCGGGTTCTGCTCACCATTGTAACCATAGGTGAGGGCCACTATCTCTGGCGTTCCGCCATTGAGGAAATCGTCAAGAGTCTTGTAACGGTAATAACCTGTGCCATTGCGCATGTAAGAGTTGTCGGCCATCTGGTGCTCGAAGCTCACGCCGCCGAGGAGCTTGTGCGAGCCGAGATACCATGTCACGTCATCCTTGGCGTTCCACACGTTGTTGTGGACGGCGTTGTTGTATGTGAAGAGCTCCTCACCGAGAGAGATGTAGTTGGTGCCATTGCCATCGAGAATGTCGATGAACGGAAATTCAGAAGAGTTTGTGCCACGCACGTCGTCGAGCTTGGAATAGGTGACGAGGAGCTGGTTGCTCAAGTTGTTTGAGAAACGGCTGTTGAGGTCAAACGAGAAAGAATTAACGTTGTTGTCCATTGAGTACATGGAATTGGCATACGACATAGCCATCTCAGATGTACGGCCATAGGCCGAACGCGTGCCACCGTCCATTGACGATGCGTTGGGAGCCAACCAGTTTTGGTTCTTAGTATAGTTGTAGCGCAAAGAGAGGTGGTGCTGGTTGGTGATGTTCCAATCCAAGCGCGCCAGGAGCTTGTAGTTGTTCTTGTCGGCAGGGAAACTTGTCCAAGAACCGGTGTTGTAACCATACTTGTCTCTCACGTAGTTGGAAACCTTCTCAAGGTCAGCCAGGGTGGTGCGTGAGAGATAGTTGTTGGCATCGGCCACACCGTCCTCAGAGCCACGCCAGCGGTTGGCGATGGTAGGAATCTTTGTCATCTCGCCGTTGACGAAGAAGAACAGCTTGTCCTTGATGATTGGGCCTCCGAATGTCATGCCCCATGTCGTGGAACGGTCTTTCTCCCTCGCGCCAGAAATCTGCTCGCCGTCCACGGCATCACCGCGCATCTGCTCGTTTTGGTGATAGACGTAGGCCGTGCCACGGAATGTGTTGGTACCCGACTTGGTGATGGCGTTGACGCCACCGCCAACGAAGTTGGTCTGACGAACATCAAATGGAGAAATCACGACCTGCATCTCCTGGATGGCATCTATTGAGATAGGGTTGCCACCGCCAGGAAGAGCTGAGCTAAGACCGAAGTTGTTGTTGAAGTCGGCACCATCGACGGTGAAGTTGGCGGTACGCCCATCGGCTCCAGCGAAACTCATGCCATTGCCACCATAAGGAGAAAGGCGAGTGTAGTCAGTAATGCTGCGGCTCACGGAAGGCATGTTCTGCAACATCTGATTGTCGATGTTGGTAGAAGCACCTGTCTTCTCCGTGGTAAACTTTGTAGCCTTTGCACTTACGACGACCTCGCCTAACTGTTGCGCGTCTTCACTGAGCCCTACATTGAGATTGTAGGTTTGACCCAACTGCAGTTTCACATCATTGAAACTCTTTGGTTGGTAGCCAATGTAGCTCACCTTGACTTGGTAGGGGCCACCAGGACGCATGCCGTTTATGGCATACATGCCTTTTGCGTTGGTAACGGCTTGATACTTTGTGCCGGATGGCACGTGTATCACCTCAATTGTGGCTCCAATTACGTCTTCGCCGTCAGCGGTAACCTTACCGCTCATGCCAGAAGTCGTGATCTGCGCCATTGATGCCATTGTCATGCACAACAACAGCATTACCATGAATAGCAGTCTTTTCTGCATAAGATGATAAAAAATTAAAAAAACTAATACTTAAGGCAAATGCCTATTTATCTTAAATACGTTGCAAAATTACTTAAATAAATCCAAATAGCTATGTGTAAGCGTGAAATATTCTTTTCAAATGAGTTAAAAAAGTATCGCATGGGTTGGGAATCGTAAAAATCAATTACCAAAAAATGCATGTTGGAGAGATCGCGATCCAGACAAAGAAGATGGCGCACTATGGCCTCTTTTAGACTTTCCATGGCGCACGGTGTCGGCTTGCAAGCGCAAAGGCAATGGCGTTTAAGCATAAAGGCAGTGGCATTTAAGCGTAAAGGCAATGACGTTTAAGCGTAAGGGCCGTGACATTTAAGCGTAAAGGTGGTGCCTTTTCAGCGGCAAGATGGTAAAAAAGCAACAAAAAAGGCATCCCGAATAGAGATACCTTTTTTAACTGCCTGATTATCAAGGATGTTTCCAAAAATCACGAGAATGTGACAATTCGAGCCGCAAGCGTTGCCGCTTGCAAAAAATCGATTCTCCGAAGCCGTTTTGTCTTGATTTTTCAACAATAAGCTTTCCTTTATTTCGCCAAATATCGCTCGGCTTCCATTGCCGCCTTGCAACCGCTGCCGGCGGCTACGATGGCCTGACGATAATTGGGGTCGGCACAATCGCCGGCGGCGAACACTCCCTCCACGCTCGTGCGCGGCGTGTCGCCCTCGGTCTTGATATAGCCAACGCTGTCCATGTCGAGCTTACCGCGGAAGATGTCGGTGTTGGGCTTGTGGCCAATGGCAAGGAAGAACCCGTCTATGGGCAGGTCGTATTTCTTCTCGTCGGCCTCGCCCTTCCTCCAAACGAGGTGGGCACCCTCTACCCCATTCTCGCCATACAGGCCAAGGGTGTTGGTCTCATAGAGAATCTCTATCTTGGCGTTGTCTTCCACGCGACGCTTCATGATGTCGGATGCGCGGAGGTAAGGCTTGCGCACGATCATGTAGACCTTGCTTGCCAACTGCGCAAGATAGTTGGCCTCCTCGCAAGCAGTGTCGCCACCGCCCACCACGGCCACTACCTTCTTGCGGTAGAAGAAGCCATCGCACGTGGCACAGGCGGAGACGCCCTGGCCGTTGTATTTCTTCTCGTCGGGCAACCCGAGGTACTTGGCCGAAGCGCCTGTGGCCACGATTATGGTGTCGGCCTCCAAGGTGTCGCCGTTGTCGATGGTCACCACGTAAGGCTTCGTTGAGAAGTCCACGTCTGTGACGATGCCATCGCGCACGTCGGCCCCGAAACGCTCGGCCTGCTGGCGAAACTCCATCATCATCTGGTTGGCATCAACGCCATCGGGATAGCCAGGGAAGTTTTCCACAATAGTGGTTTGTGTGAGTTGACCGCCCACTTGCAAGCCAGCGTATTCCACTGGTTTCAGATTGGCGCGGCCAGCATAGATAGCTGCGGTGTAACCCGCAGGGCCGCTGCCTATTATAAGGCATTTAGTTCTTTCCATATTTGCAGGTATTCCTTTACGACTTATTTCATTTCAGCAACTCCTCAATGTCGCTCGCTATATGCTCTATCTTCTCCGTAGGCTCATAGCGTTTCACCACTTGGCCCTTCTTGTTCACGAGAAACTTGGTGAAGTTCCACTTTATGTCGGCTTTCTCCTTATAGTCGGGATCCGCCTCTGAAAGCATCTTGTCGAGGATGGGGTAGATGGGATGAGTCTCGTCCCAGCCGGCAAAGCCTTTCTGCTCCTTGAGAAACTTATAGAGAGGGTCGGCATCGTCGCCGTTGACCTTTATCTTCTTGAACTGGGGGAACTCCGTGCCATAGGTGAGCTTGCAAAACTCGTGTATGCTCTCATCCGTGCCAGGAGCCTGCTGGGCGAACTGGTTGCATGGGAAGTCGAGAATCTCAAAGCCTTGGGCGTGATACTTCTCATAGAGTTTCTCAAGTTCCTCGTATTGTGGCGTGAATCCGCATTTAGTGGCAGTGTTGACAATAAGCAGCACCTCGTTGGCGTACTCCTTGAGCGATACTTCCTTGCCTTTGCGATCCTTCACGGAGAATTCATAAACAGTTCTCATTTTCTTTCCTTTTTTCTTGTTTATATTTGTGGTTGCAAACTTACAAAAAAAATGCCACATACACCTAACAGGCTGAATATTTTTAGGGATTTTCCCAAAAGCGATAGGAAAAAGATACCGTCCAATACATCGATTATGCATATCTTTGCAAGCAGAAAGAAACATAAAAAAGACAACGCTATGAAAAAGAATCTTATCCTCATGGCAGCCGCGATGATGATGGCTGTCCCCACGCTTTTCACGAGCTGCGACGATGACCCTTGGAACTGGTATGGCGACAACGAGCCGTGGTGGTACGACTACGACGACGGCAACTGGGGTTGGAACGACGACTACTATGACCACGGTGGCGACAACAACTCTGGTGGCTCGGTCTACGACGAGGCCGAGGTGCTGCAAGGCGAGTGGGACGGCAAGATGACCTACACCAACGGCGACACGGGAGAGCAGAGCAGCTTCTACGCCAACATGACATTCGTGAGAAACAGCAGCAACGCCATAAAAGGCACTGGCACGGAGATAGACTACACGCTCGACAGCCAAGGCAACGTGGACAAGCAAAACTCACCGCTGAAATTCTACTGGTACCTCGACGAGAAGACCAACGACATATACATAAAGTATCTCACGCAAAACAAGTCCACTTTCGTGATGGACGCCTCGGCCAAGGAGCACGGTTTCTGGCTTGAAGAAAACAAGAGCTTCACCGGATACATGATTGGCACCAACAACAAGGACATGATCTACATCGACCTGCTGCCAGTGAAAAACAACGAGGCGAAGAAAGCCACGAGAGCTTTCTCTAAGACATGCCGCAACTTCGGCTCAAATGTCATAGCCCCGGTGAGCACTGGCAAACGAGGCCTGACAAGCAGAAGATAAGACCGTTATAGTCAGCTATTTAGGGTCGCATTGACTTTACGCTTGAATCGCGTTGGCTTATCACTGAAAAGCCAACGCGATACCACTGAAAAGCCGAATGGCATATTTTTGACAGTGACTATTACTGATTTTACCTTACGCTTTTCTTGTAGTTTTACTGAATTACTTCACTCTCATATTATTCCTTTACTGAGAGCAACCTTACACAGTTAGAAAAGCGTTTTAGTCGACCAGGACTTTCTTGCCGGCCACGACATACAGTCCCTTGGCAAGCTTCACGTCCACATTACCCTGCACGGTCTTGCTGTAGACAGTGCGCCCGGCCATGTCTACGACGCTCACCTTCTGAGCCTCAGGAGCCACCAATCTCAATCCGCCTTTCATGGCATACACGTCGAGACGGGCCTTGGCGCTGTCGCCGTCCAAAGTCACGTCACCGATGCCCGTGGTAGGTGTCGTGATAGCCTGTCCTTTCTTTTGATAGACGCGCACATAGTCGAAGAGCGTCTCATACTGAAAGGTCACGTCGCAGTTTTTTGCCCATGAGTTGTTGCCCACACTCTGGTTTAGAATGATGTAGAAAGGCTTGTCAAACGGCCACTGCCCCTTGTCGAGCAGAGTCTGGTCGGTAGACTTCGCATAAGAGAAAGCTTTCTCGCCGTCGACATACCATGTCAGCAGCGTCGGCTCCCACTCCATGGAAATGACATGATAGTCGGCGGAGTTGGTGTAGGCACTGCCTGAGTTAGGCTTGGCCTTGCCGAGGTCGTATGTCACGTGCGTATGCACGGTATGGTAAGTCTTGTTTTCGGTGTCTATTTGTTCCCAAAGGTCAATCTCGCCGGCGTTAGGCCATCCGGCAGAGTTGTCCTGCGGCATCAGCCAGAAGGCTGGGAAATTGCCAACATGCGGAGTGGTGCGCAGGCGCCCCTCGATGCGTCCATAGTTGTAGTACACCTTGTCGGAACTCTCGATGGCACCGCTAATCATTTCCACGTTGCCCTCCTCGGCAATGTCGTTGGCGATGCACCGCGTCACGAGCTTGCCGTCGCGCAGGAACGCTGTGCGGGCCTGTCCCTCAGGAGTCTGCGAGGTGAAGCGTTTCCAAGTAGGGCTCTCACGCGTAGAGTTGTGCCAATAGTCGGAGTTAGGCAGAGAGCCATCCTCGCCGTTAAACTCATCGGCAAACACGAGCTTGTATTCCTCGGTGCCGTCGGTAGTGAAGTAAGCTGAAACGTTTACCTCGCCGTTCACCTTGTCGGCAGGCACGGTGAACGTCTTATTGTTCTCGGCCTCGGTAGTCTCGTATTCGTCCCACTGGCGATTGCCGTTGACATCGAATTGCGCCCCCTTCAAGTTATGTCCGTGGCGCACGACCACACGCTCCACATTATACCCCTTGGCAGGAGGCAGAGGCATGAGGTTGAGCGGTTGGCCATAAGTGGCAGTGGCAGCCACCCCGGTATTGTCGGCACCCACCATGTTGCCGCCGATGCCGTTCACTTCAAGTTCGGCCTTGTCCTCATGCACGTTGATCAGGAAGTCGAGCATCATTCCGCCGAGCTTTGCGAAACCTTCCGAACCAGCCGACGCGACACTGTTGTCGTCAATCTTAAGACGTGCGCGGTAGTTGCCAACCGGCAGCTTGTCGGGCAGGGTGAATTCCGGCAAGTCCAGGCTTTCGCCTGTGCTTGCCGTTCCCACGCTGTTCTTGCCGTTCAGACAAGAGAAGCTCACCAGCTCACTGTTGGGCATCACGGCACCATCCTCGCCAATCTCCGAGCGGAAGCGTCCGTCGTTGTCGTAGTCGATATATAGATAAGCGTCAAGCGGAGAATCGCTGTTGACAGTCACCTTGATTGTCTCGCCAGCCTTTACCCCCACTGTTTTAGATGTGGCATCACGATATACAGTATTCATTTCTGCCACGTCGACATTAGCATAGGTCTGCCCGTTCTTGGCAACAGTCAGTCCCTTTAACGAATATTTGACAGTGGCTGGAACCTTGGTGTCCTTGTCGAAGCTGATGCCATACCCCCGCACGCCCTGGTTCACCGATACTGTCTGCTGGGCGTTGTCCTGGCTCGCGAGAGTCACACCGTTGGTGTAGCGGCTTGCGTTGGTGATGTGCTGCGACTCGTCGTAGTTGATAGGGTAAAGCCCTGTGGTCTGGGCCTGTAATCCTGTGGGCGCCAATGCCGCGAAGCACAGCGAGAGGACAAAGAGTGATTTTTTCTTCATATTCGTGTAGTTATTTTATCGTTATTTTATATTTTTATTCGTGTGTTATTAGATGCTTGCACCACAACCGTGGATGACTGATATTTATACAATTTAATTGTAAAGGTAAGGTTATTTATCAACACTACAAATAAATTGACAATTAAAAATTTGCATATTGCATAATTGTTCGTTACCTTTGTACGAAACGGCGCATAACCGCATATTAATACAAAGAAAATAGAGACTCAGGACAACCAAAACCATATCAACATGGATAACCACCATCATCTGAAAAAACGCCCATCGGCCATACTGTCACTCATGCCACTCGTTGTGCTCGTGGCCATGCTCACGTGTACCATACGCGCTTTCGGCAGCGACTCTCTCGCCGGGGCATCGCAAATAACGCTGCTCACGGTGTCGGCATTCTGTGTGCTTGTGGGCATGGCCTATCTCAACGTGCCATGGAAGAGCTTCGAGAAGGCGATAACGAAAAACGTGGCGAGCGTGGCGAGCGCGCTCGTCATCCTGCTACTCATCGGCGCACTGAGCGGCGCATGGATGGTGAGCGGCGTGGTACCAACACTCATATATTATGGCATGCACATCATCCATCCCAGCATATTCCTTGCCTCGACGTGTGCCATATGCGCCCTCGTGAGCGTTATGACCGGGTCTTCGTGGACCACCATAGCCACCATCGGCATAGCGCTAATGGGCATAGGCCGAGCGCAGGGTTTCGCCGATGGATGGGTGGCTGGAGCCATAATTTCCGGTGCTTATTTCGGCGACAAGATTTCACCGCTCTCCGAGACCACCACCCTCGCCTCTGGCTCACTCGGCGTGCCACTCTTTACGCACATACGCTATATGCTCCTAACCACCGTTCCTTCCATCGTGCTCACACTCGTGATTTTCGCCATTGCCGGCTTCGCCTACGACACAAGCTCCACAGCGCAGACCGAGACGTTCACCGCAGCACTCGCAGGACGCTTCAACATCAGCGCATGGCTGCTGCTCGTACCCATGCTCACGGGCGTAATGATAGCTCGCAAGACTCCGCCCGTGGTGACGCTTTTCCTATCCACGCTCATGGCTGTAATCTTCGGCATGGCATTCCAGCCAGAGGCGATGGCCGAGATCGACGTCGAGCCGTTCAAGGCTGCCATGAAGTGCGTGTATGGCGAGACGGCGCTCCACTCATCGAATCCTATGCTCGCCGACCTCGTGGCAACGCGCGGCATGGCGGGCATGATGGACACCATATGGCTCATAATCTGTGCCATGTGCTTTGGCGGCACCATGACTGCAGGCGGAATGGTAGGTGGCATAACGCGCCTGTTTGTACACATGGTGCACGGACGCACCTCGCTCGTAGGGTCAACGGCAGCGACGGGAGTGATGCTCAACGTGGCCATTGCCGACCAGTACCTGTGCATACTTCTCACGGGCAACATGTTTCGCGATGTATTCGACCGCGAGGGTTACGAGCGCCGACTGCTAAGCCGCACAACGGAGGATGCCGTAACCGTCACATCGGTGCTCGTGCCGTGGAACACGTGTGGCATGACGCAGAGCACGGTACTCGGCGTCGCGACATTCACCTATTTGCCATTCTGCTTCTTCAATATCATCTCACCGCTTATGAGCGTGGCTGTGGCGGCGCTGGGGTGGCATATCCCTGCGCCAAGACGCATGGAGGAGGAAACAAATACTTCTAAGCAAACATTTCAGAGCATTTGTGAAGAATAAACAAAAACTCGCAAGTTTAGTGGATTTCACTAAACTTGCGAGTTTTTATTCTATAGAGAGCATATTGTTTTACTCCCTGTCACGTCTGAAAAAGTGACCCATATTAAGCATTGCCTGTACCGAAAGGCATTGCGGTGCGGCCACCATCCTGAGGCTCTTGAGGAGCAGCGGGCAACTTAATCTCGCCAAACTCCTTCTCATAGCGAAGAAGGTTCTCTTGCAGGGCGAAAAGCAAACGCTTCGCGTGCTCTGGTGCCATTATGACACGCGAGAAAATCTGTGGAGGAGCAATAGGGAGCATATGCGCGAAGTCGATTACGAATTCAGAGCTTGAATGGTTAATCATGGCAAGGTTCGCATACTGTCCATCGGCCACTTCGGGCTTGAGTTGTATCTGTACTTGGTTTTGCTGTTCGTTCTTGTTGTCAGCCATAGTTTTAATTGTTTTATAAGGTTTGGGTTAAATGTTTATGTTTCTTATGCAAAGATATACAATTTGTTTCATCCAGCAAAGAAAACGTAAAAGAAAAAGAGCTGTCACACATAAATTGTGACAGCCCTCTCTTCAAACTATATATTCAGATTAGTTTTCAGCATCTTTCTGCTGAGAGTAATCGAGAACATTCTTCTTGTTGGCTTGAATACGATCATAGTCTTCCTTTGAACCGACGATAACCTTGTCGAACTGGCGCATACCAGTACCTGCCGGGATAAGGTGACCGCAAATCACGTTCTCCTTCATGCCCTCAAGGTTATCTACCTTGCCACGGATTGCAGCCTCGCAAAGCACCTTAGTTGTCTCCTGGAAGGAAGCGGCACTCATGAAGCTCTTTGTTCCGAGAGCGGCGCGCGTGATACCCTGCAAAATCTGAGTAGATGTAGCAGGCACGGCATCGCGAACCTGAACAGTCTTGAGGTTGCGGCGCTTGAGGCTTGAATTCTCGTCACGCAACTTGCGAGCCGACACAATCTGTCCCTTTGAAAGGACATCGCTATCACCAGCGTCGATTACAAGTTTCTTGCCCCAAATACGATCGTTCTCATCGGCAAAGTCGAGCTTGTCTACGAGTTCCTGCTCGAGGAAGCAAGTGTCGCCCGGGTCATCAATGCGCACCTTGCGCATCATCTGACGGACTATAATCTCGAAGTGCTTGTCGTTGATCTTCACACCCTGAAGGCGATAGACGTTCTGCACCTCGTTGACAATATACTCTTGCACGGCTGTTGGACCCTCAATGGCGAGGATGTCGGCCGGTGTGATCTCACCATCGGACAGTGCCGTTCCAGCACGCACGGCATCGTGCTCCTGTACCAGGATCTGCCTTGACAGAGGTACGAGATATTTGCGCTGCTCGCCACCCTTTGACGTGATGATGATCTCGCGGTTGCCACGCTTCAGCTTACCCATGGTAACCTCACCATCGATCTCGGACACAACAGCTGGACTTGTTGGGTTGCGTGCCTCGAAGAGCTCTTGCACACGAGGCAGACCACCTGTAATACCACCAGCGTTGAACACCGAACGAGGAATGCGGACAAGAGTCTCACCTGTGGCAATTTTCTGGCCGTCCTCGATGTTGGCTATATGTCCGCCTACGGGGAAGTTGTATGTTCCAAGCACCTGGCCATTCTCATCCTCCACGTCAACAGTAGGAACGATGTTATGGTCTTTTGACTCAATGATAATGCGTTCGGTCATTCCTGAAGTCTCGTCGGTCTCAGCCTTATAGGTCTGACCCTCGACAACATTGTGGAAACGAAGGGTACCAGCGTACTCAGAAACTATTACAGCGTTAAATGGGTCCCAACGACAGATGACATCATCCTTCTTCACCACGTCTCCATCCTTGAAGAACAAAGATGAGCCATAAGGTACGTTAAGTGTAGCGAGTACGACCTCGGTATTAGGATCAATAAACTGAACCTCGGCAAGACGGCTGACCACCATCTGGCAATCCACATCTTGGTCACCACTCTTATCGATGAACTCAACCGTGCGCAATCCGTCAAACTTCAGTATAGCGTCGTATTTAGACTTGATGCTCGCATTTGCGGCAGCGTTCTCTGCCACACCACCAGAGTGGAAAGTGCGGAGGGTAAGCTGTGTACCAGGCTCACCGATGGCTTGCGCGGCGATGACACCGACAGCCTCACCAAGTTGAACCATCTTCGACGTAGCCAAGTTGCGGCCATAGCACTTACGGCACACGCCTTTCTTGCTTTCGCAAGTGAGCACGGAGCGAATCTCAACCATCTCAATACCAGCCTTCTCTATTGCGTCGGCCTTGTCCTCGGTGATTTCCTCGCCAGACTTGACTATAATCTCATTTGTATGAGGATTAACGACATCATGGACGGAAACACGGCCAAGAATACGCTCACCCAAGGTTGAAATAATGTCGTCGCCATCTTTCAAGGCTCGGCACTCAAGACCACGGAGTGTTCCACAATCGTCCTCGTTGATTATGACATCGTGGGAAACATCAACCAAACGACGCGTGAGGTATCCGGCGTCAGCAGTCTTCATGGCGGTATCGGCAAGGCCCTTACGGGCACCGTGAGAGGCTATGAAGTACTCCTGCACAGACATGCCTTCCTTCAAGTTGTTAAGAATAGGGTTCTCAATGATGGAGTTGCCTTCTGCACCTGCTTTCTGCGGCTTGGCCATGAGGCCACGCATGCCAGCGAGCTGTGCAATCTGGTCTGCACTACCACGGGCACCAGAATCAAGCATCATGAACACGGCATTGAAGCCTTGGTCGGCCTCGGTCATGTGCTTCATGACAGCCTTCTTCAAGTTATCGTTAACGTGCGTCCATGCGTCAATTACCTGATTGTAACGCTCCTTGTCAGTGATAAGACCCATATCAAAGTTGGCAGTTACCTCGTCAACCTCGTCTTGTCCTTTCTTCACGATATCTGCCTTCTCTGGTGGCACGATGATGTCGTCAAGGTTGAACGACAGACCTGCAAGATAAGACATCTTGTAACCAAGGTTCTTGATACCATCAAGGAATGAGCAAGCCCTTGCCATACCCACCTTTTTGATAACGGCGGAGATAAGGTTACGAAGTGACTTCTTTGAGATAATACCATTGAAGAATCCAAGCTCATTCGGGATAATCTCATTGACGATGATACGGCCGACAGAAGTCTCCACGATATGACGGATTGGTTTTCCATTCTCGTCAATGTCATCAACCATGCATTTGACGAGCGCATGCTCTGCGCAACGCTTCTCGTTGAATGCGATGATTGCCTCCTCTGGGCCGTAGAACATCAATCCCTCGCCCTTGGCTCCCGGGCGTATCTTTGTGATGTAATATAGACCAAGCACCATGTCCTGTGAAGGAACGGTGACAGGAGCGCCATTGGCAGGGTTTAGGATGTTGTGGCTCTGGAGCATTAGTATTTGCGCCTCAAGCACGGCCTCGTTGCTCAACGGAAGGTGGACAGCCATCTGGTCGCCATCGAAGTCAGCGTTAAAAGGCGTACAAGCCAATGGGTGCAACTGAATGGCCTTGCCCTCAATGAGCTTAGGCTGGAACGCGAGCACCGACAGACGGTGGAGCGTAGGTGCACGGTTAAGAAGCACGGGGTGACCCTTCATCACATTCTCCAGGATATCCCAGATAACAGGCTCGCGACGGTCAACGATACGCTTAGCGCTCTTGACAGTCTTCACTATGCCACGCTCAATGAGCTTGCGGATGATGAACGGCTTATACAGCTCAGCGGCCATGAGCTTAGGCAGGCCGCACTCTCCCATCTTCAACTCTGGGCCAACTACGATAACCGAACGGGCTGAATAGTCGACACGCTTACCGAGGAGGTTCTGACGGAAACGGCCCTGCTTTCCCTTCAAAGAGTCGCTAAGTGACTTCAGAGGGCGATTGCTCTCGCTCTTGACCGCGCTTGACTTGCGGCTATTGTCGAACAATGAGTCGACAGCCTCTTGCAACATACGCTTCTCATTGCGAAGGATAACCTCAGGAGCCTTAATCTCGATAAGTCTCTTCAAGCGGTTGTTACGTATGATGACACGGCGATAAAGGTCGTTGAGGTCTGACGTGGCAAAACGTCCGCCATCCAATGGAACCAAAGGACGGAGATCTGGTGGGATGACAGGAATTATCTTCATGATCATCCACTCAGGCTTGTTGACGTTCACGGAGCCACGGAACGCCTCCACCACTTGCAAACGCTTCAAGGCTTCAGTCTTGCGCATCTGCGAAGAGTCGTTGTTGGCGCGGTCACGCAACTCATAGCTCAAACGGTCAAGACCTGTGACACCCTTCTCGTCGGGCTCTGAGAGCTCGTGAAGGAGGTCAAGCACAGCCTCGGCACCCATCTTGGCGATGAACTTATTGGGATCGCTGTCATCAAGAAGGTCGTTATTCTCGTCAAGCTTGTTGTCAACAATGTCAATGTACTCGTCTTCCGTGAGTAAGTCCATCTTGTGGGAGCCGTTAAGGTCTTCAACACCCTCGGCATCTTTCATGCCGGCGAGCGCACCCGGCTTGATGACGATATATTTCTCGTAGTAGATAACCGCATCAAGATTTTTTGTCGGCATACCGAGAAGGTAACCAATCTTGTTTGGCAAAGAACGGAAATACCAAATGTGCGCAACAGGAACCACAAGTTCGATGTGTCCCTCACGCTCACGGCGAACTTTCTTCTCAGTAACCTCAACACCGCAACGGTCGCAGACAATGCCTTTATAACGTATGCGCTTGTACTTACCGCAGGCGCACTCGTAGTCTTTCGTAGGGCCGAAGATGCGCTCGCAGAACAAGCCGTCACGCTCTGGCTTGTAAGTGCGATAGTTGATGGTCTCCGGCTTGGTGACCTCACCATACGAATTCTCCTTAATCTCCTCTGGCGAAGCGAGACTAACGGTAATCTTAGTGAAATTGGTCTTTACCTTTGTATCTTTTTTGAAAGCCATATTCTTTTATAGTTTATGAGTATTTTCTTATTCCATCTTCATGCTAAGGCCCAGACCACGCAACTCGTGGAGCAAGACATTCAGAGACTCTGGAATGCCGGCTGCCGGCATTGGGTCACCCTTAACAATAGACTCATAAGCTTTGGAACGACCATTGACGTCGTCACTCTTGATGGTAAGCATCTCCTGAAGCACGTGGCTTGCGCCGAAGCCCTCAAGGGCCCAGACCTCCATCTCTCCGAAACGCTGACCACCAAATTGCGCTTTACCACCAAGTGGCTGCTGGGTAATCAAACTGTACGGGCCAATGGAACGTGCGTGCATCTTGTCCTCGACCATGTGTCCGAGTTTCAAGAAGTAGGTTATACCCACCGTTGCCTTCTGGTCGAAAGGCTCACCTGTCTCACCATCGTAAACGGTGGTAGAACAGAGGTTAGGAAGGTTTGCCTTGTCTGTCCATTCCTTCAAGTCGGCAAGCTTCGCGCCATCGAAAATAGGTGTGGCGAAACGCACGCCAAGCTTCTTGCCAGCGGCACCAAGAATGGCCTCGAATATCTGGCCCAAGTTCATACGAGAAGGCACGCCCATCGGGTTCAACACGAGGTCGACTGGGCGACCATCAGCCAGGAACGGCATATCCTCGGCACGCACGATCTTGGAGACTATACCCTTATTACCATGACGTCCTGCGAGCTTATCACCAACTTGTATCTTGCGCTTCTTGGCAATATAAACCTTTGCCATCTTCAGCACTCCAGAGGGGAGGTCATCGCCGATTGTTATGGCAAACTTGCGACGGCTCAACTCTGCGTCCATCTGCTTCGACTTGCGCATATAGTTCACGATAAGACGACGGATAAGACCGTTTATGTGCTCATCGTCTGTCCAGTCATTACTCTGAACACCGTCGTACTCAAGATTCTTCAATGCAGCGACTGAGAACTTGGAACCCTTCGTGATGATTTCGGCGCCAGTATAATCCTTAACGCCTTGTGAGACCTTGTCTTCGGTGAGTTGCATGAGCTTGTCTACAAGCATGTTTTTCAGCTCATCTTGCTTTGACTCGTACTCCTCGTCGACCTTCTGGAGCACGACCTTGTCTCTCTTCTTAGAATCACGTGTCTTGACAGCGCGAGAGAACAACTTCTTGTCGATTACGACACCGCTCAACGATGGATTAGCCTTCAGTGAAGAATCCTTCACGTCACCGGCCTTGTCACCAAAGATGGCACGAAGCAACTTCTCCTCTGGTGAAGGATCGCTTTCACCCTTAGGCGAAATCTTACCTATCATTATATCGCCGGGCTCAACACGGGCACCAACACGAATTATACCATTGTCGTCAAGGTCTTTTGTAGCCTCCTCGCTGACGTTTGGAATGTCATTGGTGAATACCTCCATGCCACGCTTCGTCTCACGCACGTCGAGTGAATACTCGTCTACGTGAACAGACGTAAGCACATCTTCGCGCACCATACGCTCAGAAATGACCACTGCGTCCTCATAGTTGTATCCTTTCCAAGGCATGTATGCCACAAGAAGGTTGCGTCCCAAAGCAAGCTCACCATTCTCGGTAGCGTAACCCTCAGTAAGGATGTCACCCTCCTTTACTCGCTGTCCCTTGTTACAAATTGGGCGAAGGTCGATGGTCATGTTCTGGTTAGTGCGACGGAACTTAGGAATGCGATATTCCTTAAGCGCCGGCTCAAAGCTGACAAACTCATCATCCTCTGTGCGGTCATAAAGGATACGAATCGTCGTGGCGTCAACATAGTCTATGACACCATCACCCTCAGCCGTAATCATTGTGCGAGAATTCTCACACACCTGCTTTTCAAGGCCGGTTCCTACGATTGGCGCGTCATTGTGAAGCAATGGGACGGCCTGTCGCATCATGTTACATCCCATCAGCGCACGGTGACCGTCATCATGCTCCAAGAAAGGAATGAGACTTGCTGAGACTGATGCTATCTGCTGAGGAGAGACATCCATCAAGCGGACATTCTCTGGGGTCACGACTGGGAAGTCGGCAGCAAGACGACAGTGAACCACGTCACGTATGAACGTGCCGTCCGGATTCAGTGGAGCGTTGCCCTGCGCGATAAGCTCGCCATCCTCTTCCTCAGCGGTAAGATAGACTACATTATTGTTGTCAAGGTCTACAACTCCATTCTCAACCTTACGATATGGGGTTGATATGAAGCCAAGCTCGTTTATACTTGCATAAGTACAAAGAGACGAAATAAGTCCGATATTCGGTCCCTCAGGCGACTCAATAGGACAAAGGCGGCCATAATGGGTGTAGTGAACGTCACGAACCTCGAAACCAGCGCGCTCACGAGAAAGACCGCCAGGGCCAAGGGCTGAAAGACGGCGCTTGTGGGTTACCTCAGCCAATGGATTCGTCTGGTCCATGAATTGGCTCAGAGGGTTAGTCCCGAAGAACGAGTTGATGACACTCGAAATGGTCTTTGCGTTGATGAGGTCTGTCGGAGTGAAAACCTCATTGTCACGCACGTTCATGCGCTCTCTGATGGTACGGCTCATACGGGCAAGACCAATAGAGAATTGGTTGGCGAGCTGCTCACCAACAGTACGCACGCGACGGTTGCTCAAGTGGTCAATATCATCAACAGATGCATTGCTATTGATCAGCTTGATGAGATACTTAATAATCTCAATAATATCTTCTTTGGTAAGAACACGAACATCTGAATCAATGTCCAAACCAAGTTTCTTGTTAATACGATAACGGCCCACATCGCCAAGATCGTAGCGCTTGTCAGAGAAGAACAAGTTTTGGAACACCTCACGAGCACTTGCGTCGTCGGCTGGGTCCGCGTTACGAAGCTGGCGGTAGATATAGCGGACGGCCTCTATCTCGTTGTTTGAAGGATCCTTGGCAAGCGTGTTGAAGATAATCTCATAACGGCTCGCGGCCTCCTCGTCTTTGTGAACAAGAACAGACTTGACACCGGAATCAAAAATAGAGTCTATGTTGTCTTCGGTGATTTCAGTCTCACGCTCAAGTATTACCTCGTTGCGGGGAACAGTTACGACCTCACCCGTGTCCTCATCAACAAAATCCTCATTCCAGCTCTTAAGCACACGAGCAGCCAGTGTCTTGCCAATAAGGTCTCTGCGATTCTTTGGTGAAATAGCGACTTCCTCTGCAAGGTCGAAGATTTGAAGAATGTCCTTGTCGCTCTCAAACCCGATGGCGCGAAGAAGGGTCGTAACAGGCAACTTCTTCTTACGGTCAATGTAAGCGAACATGACATTATTTATGTCTGTCGCGAACTCAATCCATGAACCCTTAAAAGGAATTATACGAGCGCTATAAAGAGTAGTGCCGTTGGCATGGACACCCTGACCGAAGAAAACGCCAGGCGAACGATGCAACTGTGCCACTACTACACGTTCTGCTCCATTGATGACAAAAGTACCATTTGCCGTCATGTAAGGAATTGTTCCAAGGAACACGTCCTGAATGACCGTACCGAAGTCCTCATGGTCTTGATCCGTGCAATAAAGCTTCATCTTAGCCTTCAATGGGACACTATAAGTCAAGCCCCTCTCAAGGCACTCATCAATAGAGTAACGAGGCGGATCTATATAATAGTCGAGGAACTCAAGCACGAAATTATTGCGCGTGTCTGTAATTGGGAAGTTCTCTGCGAACACCTTATACAAACCGTCATTCTTACGTTCCTCGGGAGGCGTGTCAAGTTGTAGGAAGTCGCGGAACGACCTCAACTGAACGTCAAGAAAATCCGGAAATGGATACGGATTTGGTACGCTTGCGAAATTGATTCTATTGTTAACGACTTGTGACATAAACAGTATTTTGTCAAAAAGACAATGAAGCCATAAGCTTCAGAAAGATACAAAAGGGTTAGAACTCACCGACTGGGCGAATCCTAACCTTTTTAAAATTATAATAAAAGTAATAGGTGAAACACTAAAAAGTGTGACCTATATGCTGATATAAGCCAATTACTTCAGCTCAACCTTTGCACCAGCTTCCTCGATGGCCTTCTTGAGGTTCTCAGCCTCTTCCTTTGAAAGACCTTCCTTGATTGTTGCAGGAGCACCCTCAACGAGAGTCTTAGCGTCCTTCAAGCCGAGACCGCAAGCCTCCTTCACAGCCTTGACAACCTGGAGCTTAGTAGCGCCAACGTCAGTCAAGACAACGTCGAAACTTGTCTTCTCCTCAGCTGCGGCGTCACCGCCAGCTGCTGGACCGGCTGCAACAGCAACAGCTGCGGCTGCAGGCTCGATGCCATACTCGTCCTTGAGGACTTGAGCCAACTCATTAACTTCCTTAACAGTAAGGTTTACCAACTCTTCTGCAATAGCTTTTACGTCTGCCATTTTATTCTCTTTTTTAATTATTCTTGTTATTATTAAATCGACTTTATAGTGTTGTTAACGAAAATCGCTAAAACATTACTCAGCACGCTCGCCTAAAGTCTTAAGCACACCATGAATGGTGTTAGCGCCTGACTGCAAAGCAGAAACAACGTTCTTAGCAGGTGACTGCAACAGAGCAACGATGTCAGCAATAACCTCACTCTTGCTCTTGATAGCAGAAAGCTCTTCAAGCTTGTCAGCACCCACATAGAAGCCTTCCTCAGCATAGGCAGCCTTCAAAGAAGGAACACCTGCGGCCTTGATATCCTTGTCTTTCAGCAACTTCGCGGGGACATTGGCAGTTTGTGCGAAAAGGACTGCCGTGCTACCCTTAAGCGTACCATAAAGTTCTGAAAAATCAACATCGGATTTCTCGAAAGCCTGATGAAGAAGCTTGTTCTTCACGACTACCATCTGAATCTCGCTCTTGAAGCACTTGCGACGCAGAGAAGATGTAGCCTCCGCGTTCATGCCAGCGACATCAACAAGGTAGAAGTGTGGATACTCCTTCAGTTTCTTGCCAAGCTCAACAATAATAGTATCTTTTTGTTCTTTCTTCATTTTACAAAACTTTTAAAAGTTAAATGTCGAGAGACTTGGGATCAATCTTGATACCCATACTCATCGTACTTGAAAGGAAGATACTCTTAATGTATGTACCCTTGGCAGCAGCCGGCTTTAAGCGAATCACTGTATTGAGGAACTCCTTAGCATTGCCATAAATCTGATCGGCAGTCATAGAGACCTTACCAATGGACGTATGGATAATACCAGCCTTGTCAACCTTAAAGTCAATCTTACCTTGCTTAACTTCCTTCACAGCCTTAGCAATGTCCATTGTCACAGTGCCGCTCTTTGGGTTAGGCATCAGTCCGCGAGGACCGAGGACACGACCCAAAGGTCCAACCTTGCCCATGCAAGAAGGCATTGTTATAATAACATCGACATCTGTCCAGCCGCCTTTAATCTTCTCGACGTACTCATCGAGACCAACGAAATCAGCACCAGCTGCCTTTGCAGCCTCTTCCTGGTCAGGAGTGCAGAGAGCCAACACGCGTGTCACCTTGCCCGTACCATTTGGCAGTGACACAACGCCACGAACCATTTGGTTAGCCTTACGGGGATCAACGCCAAGACGTACATCAACGTCGAGAGAAGCGTCAAACTTTGTCGTAGTGATTTCCTTGACAAGAGCAGAAGCCTCCTTCAGAGTGTATGCCTTTCCTACTTCAACCTTATCAGCTACTGATTTCTGATTTTTTGTCAGTTTACTCATTTTACTTAATCAAATTGAAGTTTTTACTTACTCTCAGGGAACTCCCCAGATACATTAATACCCATGCTTCGCGCTGTGCCAGCGACAAGCCTCATAGCGCTTTCAACAGTGAAACAGTTAAGGTCAGCCATTTTGTCCTCAGCGATAGCCTTGACCTGATCCCAAGTCACAGTAGCGACTTTCTTTCGGTTAGGCTCACCAGAACCACTCTTGACCTTAGCGGCATCCTTAAGCTGAACAGCTGCAGGAGGAGTCTTGATGACGAAGCTGAAAGACTTATCGGTGTAGTATGTGATGACTACAGGCAAAACCTTGCCAGCCTTGTCCTGGGTACGGGCGTTGAACTCTTTGCAGAATCCCATGATGTTGATACCCTTGGAACCCAACGCAGGGCCAACGGGTGGTGAGGGATTTGCTGCTCCGCCCTTAATCTGCAATTTGATTAAACCAGCAACTTCTTTAGCCATTGTTTTATAAATCTAAATAATTAAAATATGAAAACCGAAAGCAGTCCGTAACAACTACTCAGCGATTTTTTCCACTTGCGCATAACTAAGCTCCAACGGTGTATTACGACCGAAGATCTTAACAGTGACCTTTAATGTGTGCTTCTCCGCGTTAATTTCCTCTATTACGCCATCAAAGCCCGAGAAAGGACCATCAATGACTTTAATTGTCTCATCCAACACATAAGGAACCTCAGAAGAAACATCCTTGGAAGATTCTTCCGCAGCGCCAAGCATACGATTGATTTGAGACAATGGAACAGCGCTGGGATGACTCAATCCACCGAGAAACCCAAGACAGTTGGGCATAAACCTCAAGGCAGAAGCGAGATCGGCAGTCATGTCAGCCTCTACAAACACATAACCAGGGAGGGAAATCCTTTCCTTCTCCATGATTTTTCCATTTCGAGAGACAGCATGCTTCTCCATCGGAATAAGCACCTGAGAAACACGATCAGAGATGAGCTTATTATGCTTCATCTCATTTTCGATATATTCCTTAAGCTTAGCTTCCTTACCGCTAATGGCACTCATCACGTACCATTTATTATTTGAATCACTCATCGTTATCTTAGAAAAAAATTAACCTGGGTAGATGACACCCATGAGATTCTTAAACACTAAGTCCATCACAAAAACGATAACCGCGATGACAAGGGAAGCTGTCAAAACAATCACCGCGCTATGTGTAAGTTCATGTGGTGTGGGCCATGTTGTCTTATGCGCAAGCTCGTCATAACAAGCAACGCAATAATTTCCAAACCTCTTAAAGAGATTCTCTTTCTTACTCATTGTTATTTCTTTTAGCACGGGTTGGAAGGCTCGAACTCCCGACACCTGGTTTTGGAGACCAGTGCTCTACCAACTGAGCTAAACCCGTATGAAGTGAAGAGTTGAGAGTGGAGAGTGAAGAATCACTGTGACAATCAATAGAAAATCATATTGATTATTCACTCTTCACTTTTACCTCTTCACTTATTTATTATCCCTCCTCAGCTACGTCAGGAAGAATCTTTGTAATCTGGCCTGAGCCTACTGTGCGACCACCCTCGCGGATAGCGAAACGGAGACCCTCGTTCAGAGCAACCTTGTAGATAAGGCGAACCTCAATCTCAACGTTGTCACCAGGCATCACCATGTCAACTCCCTCTGGAAGAGTAATCTCACCAGTGCAGTCCATGGTGCGGAGGTAGAACTGAGGACGATAGCGGTTACCGAATGGTGTGTGACGGCCACCCTCTTCCTTCTTCAGCACATAGATAGAAGCCTTGAAGTGATCGTGAGGAGTGATTGCACCCGGGTGCACTACCACCATACCACGCTTAACCTCTTCCTTATCGATACCACGGAGGAGCAGACCTACGTTATCACCAGCCTCACCCTCAGGGAGAGTCTTGCGGAACATCTCCACGCCAGTGATGACAGACTTCTTGTCCTCACCGAGGCCAAGCAGCTGGACCTCATCACCAATCTTGCATCGGCCAGTCTCAATACGACCTGTGGCAACAGTACCACGACCAGTGATTGAGAACACGTCCTCAACAGGCATCAAGAAAGGCTT
>ERZ808252.1053-NODE-1053-length-22465-cov-6.712851_pt1 | contig 22465 bp, 23 predicted proteins | sample MGYA00521242_ERZ808252 | MGnify/ENA primary metagenome ERZ808252 (study PRJEB31516, sample SAMN03275581) | gut metagenome | biome: mammalia-associated habitat; material: feces | host: Papio cynocephalus | place: Kenya | collected 2012-08-07 ...
GCGCCCCTTTTTTAGGAAAATGTGCATAATATTTTCATCCGCAGGTGGTTTTCCCTGAACAAGGGGATCTCTGATTCAATCGGCAAGGACTGTGGGCGAGAGATTTTTCGGCCAATCGAGATACCGGAAAGGCCGGAATACTGTATGTACCCGCAAGGGGTATGCCGCATCCGTAAGCCGGCTTGCGCCGGCAACGGCTGCGCAATATTTCCCGCTTCCGGAGCTGCACGGCCGGGGAAAAAGATCCGCTCACAGCCGAAGACGATTTGTTCAGAGGTTTCTTTGCCCCAATTTGCTGCTTTCATGCTCCCCGATCCACGCACCGAGAATGTCCTTACGGCCATCCATGGTGATGCCAAGAACCACATAGGCCGCCTTCGTCACATATCTGTGATCCTCCTTGACCTTGTAATGGATCGCGTCCATAAAGATGAAGGGATAGACGCTTTCCAGCGGTCGGTTCTGCCATACCGTGACCTCAGGCATGATCTTCCCCGGTTTTTATGCTGCCAGAATTCGTCGATTACACAGAATTTTATGGGGTCTCACTGGCCGCTTCCTTTGCCGGGGGCGGTCATTTCTTTGTTACCGTCCCTCTTTTTTTAATTGCTCTGCACCGATTCGGAAAATTTCACTCGGTCGTATGCGATCCTTTACGGATTCCACGAACTCGATTATTTCGGAATCTTCGTCTTTCCTGAGGCTTATTTGATAGCGCTTGTAGGTTTTTGCATTCCAACGGTTTTTGACTTCGGAACTTGTCTTTCCGATTGGCATCGCCCCCATTCATGATATCATGATAAGCAAGGACGGCTTCCCCGGGGTCACGGAAATCAATTTTCCAAAATCGTCCTATTTTGAATACGGCAGTAATCTTCACTATAATGAACATCCAGCAGCCAGTGCATGGTTTCTGCTGCCCACTCCATTCGGGCACGACAAAGCAACTCCGCCGCCGTGAGTTTACGGCTGGAGATGTAACAGTGCCATTCTTCACTTTTCCTTCCGTTTTTCTCGAATTCTGTCTTGATCGCACCTATACAGTTAAGATTTTTCCACTTTTCTTTTCCGTATAGCCATGCAATGTCACTTGTGGTATAGGCGGTCCTGGTTTCCACTCTGCCACGGTTTTTCTCCGTCGTTCTTGCACAATCCATTGTCTTACGCAAGTTATCGTCCTGAACATATCCCGAAATTTCTGCTTCAAGATTGCGCTGATTTCCTTTTGCATCCAGCAAATAGTCGCCCTTACCTTTAATGATGGGCGTTCTCTCCTTTCGGAGTTGGCCGGCGCCCATACTTGCCTATGTTATAGCATACTTGCTAAGTATTGTAAACCAAAAATTCTACTTTTTTTAAAAATTTTTTGGGGTGTGCAGGTGTTGCCGCATCTGCACGGACTTTTTTATTTGCCTTTGATTGCTTTGCTCATAAGCTCACGGGCTAAACCCGATTTGCTATCAGCTTTTTGCAACAGGTCGAATAACTGCGGGTTCTGGTTCTTATTGACCTTTACAAGCACTTTCAGCACATTTTCTTTTTCCCATGACGCTTTTGCCTGGCTGTCTGCCATTCTCTGCCCCCCCTTTCGGGAGTTGGGGCGGTTGCCCGCTCTCCTCCGGTTACTTCGCGGTGGTTGTGGAAATATAGACCTTTATGAGCTCCTTTATTTCCTCGGCGGTGTAGGTTTCTTTCTCTGCCTCTCTTCGATGATCTGGATCAAGTCATAAGCCATTGACTTTTTGACTTCGCTGGATTCGCGATCGGTAGGCATTTGTTTAGCCCCCCTTTCCTTTGGGATGGCTTCATTATATCGTGGGATATCCCATGTGCCAACCCCCAATTTTACTTTTAGAGGGTTGTGTTTGTTTGTTCAGAGAGCGTAATACAAACATCACAAGCAACATAGCAAGAACACAGCATTATCGATGAGATCAACCGTGGCAACATGAGCAAAATTTTCGGTGAGCTGCTCATGCTAATCGAAAAGGATTACCGTGGCACCAAGGCAACGCTGGCGTACAATGGGCTTTCTTTCTCCGTTCCCCAAAACCCGTATATCATCGGTATGATGAACACTGCGGACCGCAGCCTTGCCATGATCGACTAAAAAAAGTAAATCTGTTCTAAGGAAAATCTTAATAATTTCTTATGCAATCCATTGTGAATATAGTGGTTATATTTGTTATACTTATCATCGTATACCTATAGAAGGCAAGAAGATAGGCAAAAAAGTTCGGAAAACGTCATATTTCTGATAGAATACGCACAAAAAAGAAAGTCTCCCTTTGCAGCCATTGTATCAATGACTGCAAAGGGAGATGGCGGAGATGTGGGGATTCGAACCCCAGCACGGGCAGAACCCGCCTACCGGATTTCGAATCCGGACCCTTCAACCGCTTGGGTACATCTCCATAGCTTTTTGATTCCCGGTCATTATATCAGCGGTTGCCTAAAAAATCAAGACTTTTCCGCATTTCTCTTTTTTCGGCAGGAAAACATTGCCCACGCGCCGTTTACATTTCAAGGGTAGACTTTTTTCCCGATTTGTGATACCCTAAGCATAACCCAAGAAAGAAAAGGGTAACGCTTATGATGAAGAAAATTGAAAAGATTCTGGCGCTTATATTGTGCGCCGTCATGATCGCGGGACTTCTGGGCGGCTGCCAGGGCAAGCCCAAGCGCACCACCAAGGAAACCGATGAGACCACCTATGGTATCGATGTGGCGCGATATCAGGGTACCATCCGCTGGGCGGAGACCGCCGCGTCCGGGGTGGACTTTGCCATGGTGCGGGTCGGAATGCGGGGAATGGCGGAGGGGGAGATTTCTCCCGATTCCAACGCCCGGTACAACCTTCAGGAAGCGGAGAAAAACGGTGTCAAGCTGGGCGTGTACTTTTTTTCCACCGCCATTTCCGAAGAGGAAGCCGTGGAGGAAGCCGACTGGACGGCGGATTTCATCGCCCAGTATCCCATTACCTATCCGGTGGTCTACGACTGCGAGGGCTTTACCGACATGGAAAGCCGCCAGTACGGTATGTCCAAAACGGAGCGGACGGACATCGCTCTGGCCTTCCTGAAGCGCATCGAGCAGCGGGGCTACGAGGGTATGTTCTATGCCGCGAAAAACGAGCTTCAGGACGAGACCCTGTGGGAGACCTCCCGCATTGAAAAAAATTATAAGATCTGGGTAGCGCAGTTCCCCGGCGATGCCGACCCGGCGGTGCATACCTCCAGCTATACCGGCGAGCACCAGATGTGGCAGTACACCATGGAGGGAAGCGTCCCGGGCATTTCCCGGCCGGTGGACATGAACGTGGCCTATTTCGGCTACGACGGGGTGGAAAAGCCCAAGGACGAGACGCCCCCGGCGGAAGCCTTCCCGGATGTGGAAGCGTTGATGGACTTTACCCAGGTCAACGAGGAGGTGACCGCCAAGGTAGAGACCAACCTCCGTGACATTCCCAGTCAGGACACGGACAGCACGGTGCTCTACACCCTGAAAAACGGCGAGATCGCGACGCGCATCGCCGTAAGCAGCAGCGGCTGGTCGAAGGTCATCTTCAACGGAAACACCTATTATGCCGTGAGCAGCTACCTGACCACCGACCTGAATTATTCGGCGGACGCAGCCGGTGAGGCAGGGGAGGACGGCATCAAGACGGCCTTCACTCCGGTGAACCAGGAGGTGACCGCCAAGGACGTGGTGAACCTGCGCAAGCTGCCCAGCGTGGAGCATGAGGACGCCGAGGTGATCGCCCAGCTGAAAAACGGCGACGTTGCCACCTGTGTCGGTATCAGCGACAACGGCTGGTCGAAGCTGGAATACAAGGGGGAGACCTGCTACGCCGTGACCAGCTATCTGACGCCGGTGGGCGAGGGTGAGCTTCCCACCCAGCCGGAGGACGACGGCATTCAGACCCAATTTGAGGATACGAACGATCTCGTCACCGCCAAGGTGGAGGTCAATCTGCGGTCGCTGCCCAGCGTGGAGGACCCGGACTGCGTGGTGGTCGCGTCGCTGAAAAACGGCGAGGTCGTCACCCGAACCGGCATCAACCGGGACGTGGGCTGGTCACGGGTGGAATACAACGGCCAGACCCTGTACTGCGTCAGCAGCTATCTCATGCCGGCGGAAGCGCAATAAAAAGGGTAAAAAAGTCAAAAATAATATTGACAAATTCCCCAACCTGTGTTAATATAAGCGAGTCGTCGAGAGACGGCGCTTATATGGGCGAGTGGTGGAATTGGTAGACTCGCTAGATTCAGGTTCTAGTGTTCACTGCGGACGTGCGGGTTCAAGTCCCGCCTCGCCCACCACTGCGAGTGTTCTTATAGGATTTGATGTCCTATGAGAACACTCGCTTTTTTGCTACTCATTTTGAGCAGGTTCGTAGGTAACATACACACCTCTGCGGGTATTGACTGTCACCTCTGGGGCGGGCAGTGCTTCTGTGTCGGGGATAAATAAGGCTCCAACGCAGTTGTAGTGGATGGTCAATTTCTGGACCCACTCACCGTCGATTTTTTCGGCCTGGTGAACTTCGATGTGGTTGACCAGCTCATTCAGCATCCGAGGTGTCAGCTTTTTGGCACGGGTGTATTTGCGGACAATGGAGAGAAACATATCCGTGGAGACAGATTCACTTGCCAGTTTCTCAATTTCCATGCGGAGGGATTTCATGCGCTCCTTGAGTTCTGATTGTTCCGCCTCGTAGCGCTGGGACATTCTGGAAAAGCGTTCATCTGACAGCTTGCCGGAAAGATTGTCCTCATAGATTCGCTCAAAAAGGCCGTCCAGTTCATCGTCTCTGGCCCTGGCAGCGGAAAGTTCCTTTTGCTTCCGCTTACACTCGGATTCAGCGGTTTTCTGGGTACTGCCCATAACCGCCTTCAAAAATTCGTCCTCATAGCGGACTGCATACTTGGTAAGGCGCTTGATTTCTCCGAGAACAACCTGTTCCAGAAAATCTACCCGGACATAGTGCGTGGAAGTGCAGGTGCCGCGATTTCCACGATAGTTCGTACAGTTGAAATACTTGATATCGTGGTTGCCCTGGTTGAAGTGGTAATTCAGATTGTGCCCACAGTCTGCGCAAACCAAAAGGCCACTGAAGATGTTCCGCTCCGTATCCTTCGGCTTGCGCTTGCGCATCTTGCCGCGCTTTTCTTGAATCTGTTCCCAGACAGTGCGGTCAATAATGGGTTCGTGAACATCCTTGAACACCACCCAATCCTCCCGGGCGTTGTCGATCCGCTTTTTGTTCTTGTAAGACTTGGAATAGGTCTTAAAGTTCAAAACGTCTCCGCAATACTCCTGGACGGACAGCATTTGAATTACAGTGGTCTTATTCCACTTGGTAGGCCGCTGCAAATCTCCCTTGCCAGGGCGGTTGATTCCCCGCTGATGCCAATAGGCCCTGGGTGTCAGGACTCCATCCCGTTCCAGCTGGGCTGCAATCTGCTCTGTGCCCATGCCATCCAGAGTCATACTGAAAATCCGCCGGACAACACTAGCCGCTTCCTCCTCGATGATCCAGTGCTTCGGATTATCCGGGTCCTTGATGTACCCGTAAGGCGGTGGCCCCATGGGTTCCCCGGCGTTGCCTTTGATCTTGTTGCTGATGCGGCGCTTCTTGCTGATATCCCGGGCGTACCATTCATTGAACAGGTTGCGGATAGGGGCCAGCTCATTTTCACCTTCGGCGGTGTCGATATTGTCCGAAACGGCCACCAGGCGGATATCGTGTTCCGGGAAGAACTCCTCCATGAGCCGTCCCACCTCAATGTAGTTACGGCCCAGCCGGGAAAGGTCTTTGACAAACAGAGCGGATGCCTTGCCCTCCTCCAACTGGCGCATCATTTCATTAAAGCCGGGGCGATCCATGGTGACACCGGAAACGCCGTCGTCTACAAAGGTGACGATGTTCGTATAGCCCATGTCCTTTGCCATCTTGGTCAACAGCTTTTTTTGATTGCTGATACTGTAGCTTTCCCCTTCCAGATTGTCGTCACGGGACAGGCGGGGGTAGATGAACGCGGTAACGTCGCGTGTTTTTTTGTTGTTCGACTTCTTCATAAGTCCTCCTTCTAACAGTCGAGCAACGAATTGTGTTTTCTTCTTCACATAACAATTATACCGCGCTTAACTGTTATTGTCAGCTGATATTCTGAAAATCACAAACTTTTTTCGCAGTCTGCCTGCATGAGACGCAGGAGAACTTCACCGAGGGTATTGTTATTTTCGGGTTTGAACACCGGCTGAACGACAAACGACCTGCCAGAAATGTGGTAGGTCGTTTGCGCGTCAAGAGGATCTTGCCTCGATGGAGCAGTTTGATTTTTCGATATATTTTCTTGCTTCATAATTCCCTCTCAAATGATTGTTTTGCGATTGGACAGCGGAACAAACGTCTGCTTGGCCTGTGGAGTGTCCCACAGCAGCTCCACGGGAATCTCACCCCCCAGCATCCCGCTGGGCCCTACCCATTGCCTGCGACGCTCTGAACGCTCGGACTGTGGCTATAGAGGAGTACCTGACCTCCTGTGTGTCGTCGCCCATGCGCTGCCAGGCGCATTTTGCGGTGCGGGTAGAATCGCTCACTTCACAGAAGGTCACAGCGCACCCGCCGTCCGGCTCGGCACAGAAGGGATGTATTTGTCTGCCTTTATGCTGCGCCGGAGTTGTCTGCCGGGCTTTCTTTGTCAAAGGCCTGCCGCAGAGGGTGGAAAGGGAAACACCCTCTGCTTTTGGCTTTTACACAGGTAATACCTTGAAGGCAGTTACAATGCTGACACGCAGCTTCGCTTCCAGCTGGTCCCGCATGGATTCGTCTACACAGAGAAATTCATTTCCGTATGTATCCTTTACGGGACGGGTAGACAGGACGCGGATATAACTGCTGTAGTGCCGCAGGACAGCGTCCAGGGCATCCGTTTCGCCGTTGACGGCTTTCAGAATGGTCTGCACAGGAATGGACGGTCTCACAGTTCCGACCATTCGTATCCCTCCTTCTCTAGAGTCTTGCGCAGTTCCTTCAAAATGCCGATTCGGCGTTTGCTGACCGTCTGATGAACGATGTGGAGGTATTCCGCAATTTCCCGATCCGTCATTTCCAGAAAGAAGGACAGTAGGATGATATCCCGTTTTCCCTCTGAAAGCTGTGCCAGAATTTCCGCCAGAATATCCCCGGTCACAACGACGGGGACACCCAGCACTTCAAAGATGTGGTCATCCTGGAAGTACCGGTCCTCCACGGCAATTTGGGACAGTTCCTCCGGCCCCATATGGTCCAGAGGCTCCTCCCATTCCCGCTGCCGACTGTACCCGTTATGGATACGGTTTGCCTCGTTCTTCAAAACCCTGGTGCAGAACCCACCGAACTGATTTTGAATGCGCTTTTCTTCGGAGTCTTTCATTTTCTCACCTCCCTTCGCAGCCGCGAAGCGGGTGGTGATTTTCTCCCTTTCAATTTGGTAATCCGAAAGAATGGATTTTGGCAACCAAATTCTGAAAAATTGCAAAAATTTAAGTCTGCATTCCCAACTCACAGAATTGGGAATGCAGACTCATACTTGGTTTTTCTATTTAAAAGACACGGCCTTCTTCAAATTAGCCCGGACACCTACATATTAATCTATCGATTATAAATATCGCATTTAACTAATTTGTGATCTTGAATTTGAAATACTTCATCACATAGATTTTCTATCTCCTCCATGTGATGACTTGCAAGGATCACTAATTTCTTACTGGTTTTCGCGTCTTTAATGATTTGACTTACGTCTCTGATACCTTGCTGATCCAGTCCATTTGTTGGTTCATCTAAGATCAGAATATCAGGGTCATCCATAATAGCCTGTGCTATCCCCAAACGCTGGCGCATTCCAAGGGAATATGTACCCACTCTCTTTCGACTTTCCGGATCCAAGCCACATATTTGCATTGCATGGTTGACTTTCTCCACATTGGGCTTATGGGTCAAAGAATCCAAATAAAGCAAGTTATCGAATCCTGTCCTATTCAGCAAAAAACCCGGTGTTTCGATGATCACGCCGCAGTTTTCCAGAAATTCCACATCTTTGCCCACCTGCTTGCCGTCACAGAGAACGGTGCCCTCCGTGGCGGAGGACAGTCCACAGATTATCCGGAGCAATACCGTTTTGCCTGCTCCGTTTTCTCCTATCAAACCGTATACCTTTCCGGAAGAAAAGGTCACGGAGATATCCTGCAAGATACACTTCTTTCCGTATTTTTTTCCAACATGCTCCAAAACAATTTGGTTCATAACCGCAGTCTCCTTTGCTGATAGATAAAGTGGGTAGTCATCAGGGACAGCCCTATCACACCCAGGCACCCACCCAGGGCCAGGGGGAGCGAAATGCCCTGGGCATCGAAAACTTCCGTTCTGGCTGGCATTGCCCAGGAAGTTGGCAGAAATGGCCATCGAGGAGCCATCAGTTCCCCCACATAGAACACCATTCCGATAAACAAAGCCATGATTACCAGAGTAGCGGATACGGAGTGAAGGACAAAATAAACAGCCAGGTACATACTCATCCACATTATGTGTCCCACCAGAACCACCAATACCCCCCTTGGGTCCGCCGGGTTCAGAGCAAGGGCTGTAGCCGAAAGGAGCAGTCCCCATAGGGAAGAAGCTGCCAGACAGGTAAGGACCAGGCTTCGATACAATCTTTTGTCGGAACGCACCCGTACCCGAATAAATACTTCCATTGTCCGCATAGTGCTGATATACCCGCTTGCAAACAGCAAGGGTGGAATCGTCAGCAAATGCCACTTGAAAAAGGATCGGATTGCCAGTTCTCCTTTCACAGCGGGGTAGGCTATGCCCCAGATAACATTTTCCTCCGCGGCAAAGAGGATCGTCAGCAAAGCTACGGCAGGGAGGTAAGGCTGCACACCCACGGACAGCAATACCGTTTTCTGTTTCATGGCATCAACCGCCTTTCCAGAGTCCGAATAGGCAGAAGCAGTAAGATCAGTACAGCAAATATTACCCCTGACACAATGGCATCCCCGTGGGAGTTGCCCGAAAACTGCCAGGCAGGCAGGGCGCAGTTCAATAGAGAGAAACCGAAGCGAAATAGTATCCCCCTGCCGTTGTTGCGGATTACATAGCCTAGGATATGGATCGCTGCCGCAATCACCCAGCCTTTTGTGTCCCTTAGGAGTATGTTACAGTTTACCATTACCAATGCCAATACCAAACAATATGCTCCGTTAAACAGGCTCGTGATCCCCACCGCTCTCCATGGAGACAGGGCTTGGGTAAATCCAGGGTAAGGAAAGCTCAGCTGAAACCTGCTGGCTACCAACTGCCAGCCATCCCCGGTCAGGTATTCCATAGCCGGGCTCCAGCCCTTCCACACCATAGTCCGGGCAGAGCAAAAAGACAGCAAAACAGAAAAGCCGAAGACCAGCAGCTGATACATCAAAATTTCCAGAACCACAAACAGGATTTTGGAGGTCAGCCACCGATACTTGCCCACCCGGACGATCTCATATACACTTCGGTCAGAAAAAAAGGGAGCGTCAAAGGTCAGCAGCATCAGCGGAAAAAAGGTCATGCAGGTAAAGCTCCTTTGGTCGGAGCCCAGGATAATAAAACTTTCCACCGGATTGACAGCCATGGTGTTCAGATTGGCAAAGCAAAAATATCTGCTTCCAAAGTAGCAGACCATCCCCACTCCCAGGAGGATCACCGCCAGGGATTTCTCACTTTTTGCATGCTCTGACACTTGGGCGGCGAGCAGTTTTCTGTGATTCATCGTCTCAGTCTCCTTCTCATAAGCACCTGTGCTGCCAGAGCTGCCACAGCGTTCCAGAGTATCTGATAACCAAAGGAAAAGGCCAAGGAGGGAATTCCCTGAAAGTCCGCCCGGAAATAGTAAATCGGATTGAAGATGGACAGTCCCAGCAGATACCAAGCGCCCTGATAGATCACAAAGGGCAGAATCAGGACCACATAGGGATTGGGCGCCACAGCTGACACAATCAATCCAACCGTGGCCCACAAAGAGCCAAAGAGCATGGCAAGGCAAATCCGCAGCAGATAAAACCAGAAACCGTTCATAAGCAACGGAAGATTCTCCCACGGTCCGCCCTTGAGAAAAGACGCGCTCATTTCTGTCTCTGGCATTTTCGCCCCGGTCAGGCATAGAGTGACTGTCCCCAGCATGAGAAAGCCCATCACCATGGCTCCGGACAGTGCCGCGGATGCCCAGCGACCCCGGGTATATTTCCGTATGCCAATTCGGCTCACAATGCTGTTGGCATACTCCGATTTGCAGTCCATACAGAAAGCTGTCCCATAGGGCAGCACCGCGAAAATCACCGCAAAGGGCGTAAAGTCACTGACACCCATTGCCATGGAAAAAAGCTCCAGAGGGGAAGCGTATGCCCAGGAGCCTCGGTTAAGCAGCACCGGATGGGTAAATAAGGCCAACCCACAAAGGATGGCCGCGTAAAACTGCCATCCGCTCACAATTCTTTTTAAGTCTGCTTTTATAATCATACGGTTCACACCCTTATTTTGCTCAGCCGCCGCAGATAGCCCCTGTATCCGCGTAAAACTGGACAACTCCATCAAAAACATCATCTACTGTATAGTAAAATGTCCAGGCCGGACGAAAGGTATAGAGGCCCGGGTTATTCTCACCGTCATATTCACCGTAATATTCCAACTGAATACGATACACATCCCAGGTGTTATTTTCATCGACCAGACCAGAAGCCTTCTGTTCCAACACAGACAGGGCATCCTCCAGACACATTACGCTGCTGTTTTCTCCCTCCCGAATCTGACCGAAGAGGGAAATTCCGCCGAAATAGCTGATCCCTGATTCCTCAGAAACCAAATCCAGATGGAAGCTGATTGGGGTTTCTTGGTACATCAGCTGCAAAACAACGTTGTAGCCGCTGCCGTACCGCATTTTCCGGACATCGGAAGGGAATAAATCAAAATCCGTGTATGCCTTCATAGTCAGGACCGCCTGATCCACCGACTCCTGCTGGGTGAAGGATCCTGTATAGGCCCCCGTTTCATCCGTGGATAGCTTGTACTTAGAAGAATTGTCGCTGATCTTGCCGTTTGTCTCCATATACAAATCTTCAAAATACATTGTTCCGTCTCCTTCGATGTACATGTAGCCCAGGATATTGGAGGACGCATCCTTCGCAACCCACCCTTTGTGCGTGACCATAACCGGGTCGTCTTCGCTGCGAGCGTATTCATATTCATCCTTCTCCAGCACAGCGTCTGGAAAGCGGGAGAGGAACAGATCCTGCAGCAGTTCTTCATAATGCCGCTCGGAAACACGGGCAGTGATAACAGGCAGTTGTCGGGTCTCCGTTGCGGAGGAACAATTGGCATTGATGGAAAGCCTCAGCGCCGGGTATTCCTTAATCACCTGTGTGTGAGCACCTTCCCCGTTGGGCTCGGTCTGAAAAAAGGTCTGTTCCCCAGGTGCTGTCGGAGCCTCTTTAACCCTCGTAGGAGCCGATTGGGAAGGCTCTGCTTGGATATTCCCCCTTGACTGTTGGTTTATTATTCCTGTTACAATGGCTACGGCCAGGAGGATACACAGTAATAAACATACCCATTTTTTCATATTGACCACCTCTTATCGCACAATACGCGAGGGGGCAGACAGGACACTGCTGCCCTGCCTGCCCAGTGCGGCACATTATCTCGACGGAGCGTTCGTATAATCAGCGTTAAATTCGCCGGAGATACGGTACGTACCATAGTAATCGTTATCGATTCGGCCCCAAACTCGATATGTTTTCCCATTGGCATTTGCCGGATCGACGTATGTGGGATGCCGCAGTCTATTGGTGTTGTTATACCAGTAATTGAGGGTCTCGACCCCACCGACTGTACTTCTCAGGTGCAAATAGTACCCCCATCCGGGTGCATTTGTATACGTACAATAGATAGTTGCGGGATCATTGGGTTGGGTCTTTTTATTTTCATGATACAGAGTTGTATCTTCCGTGAATGCCGTATCGGTGTTTTCAAGTGAGAACTCAAATATCGGATTTACTACCGCTGCAGAAGCAGGTAATGCCAGGCACATAACCATAACCATACAAAGTACAAGCGACAACAACTTAGATATTTTCATAGCGGTCTCCTTTCTTTTACATAAGGCCTTAGAACATCATGTATAGATTATTTCTGCATGGGACTCACTCCTTTGCAATTTATTGTGCAACAAGAGTTTTTCTGTATATCGGGAAACCATCGCACCCTTGTTTACTTGAGTTCTTCCGGCACGTCTGGCTGATAAAGCATGAAGCAACATGTACTGTTCACGCTAGACACAGCCAACAGCATCGCAATGCTAGCACACATCTGCCCTAGGGTGTATCTGAAAACTCCCAACGCACCCGGACAGCGGGTCTTTTCACGCTGCGCCGCGCCATTTTTCCTTGAAATACGTCAGTATTCCTGCGAAAAAATGTCTTGCTCTGCGCAAAAATTCCTCGCTGCCGGCCACATTGGGAGTTTTCAGATACACCCTAGCTTCATCAGGATTTTCTTCTGCGTTCCTTTCATAAACAATTCACCTCTTTCTACCGTTATTTATTACAGCAAGCAGTATAGAGAGTCCCGCCATACCACTTCCTGCAAAGTACATCATTAACCAATGATTGCTCCAATGTGCGGAACTACATAGAATGCCCAACCCCAGATTAAGCACACCCAACAGTAAACAGAAACACTGATTGGCCACTCTGCGCTTAGCTGTCAAAGGTTTATTTAGCGGTACGACCGGCGCAAATAAGAACATAATAGTCATATTTGACACACAGCTGAATAGCGGAAAAACGCTGGATATAATATGTGTCTTTTCAGCAGCTAGGGATGCGACATAAAGAAAAGAGAATGCTGTAATGCAAGACCTATGCGTCTTGGCGTGATAACCTCCACCCAGTAATCGGATTGGGATAAATCCTGCAAGGTACGGAATCCACAAAAATGGGGCACGCAGAAATAATGATATGGTGACTAAGGCCAATATACCCGCCAGTGATGATAGGAGCAGTTCAATGCCATACGCATAGATTGGTGCCCTTGCGGCATCTACCACATTGCTACATACCATCTGCGCAGTTAATTTTTGCGACATTTCTTTTACCATGTCTTAGATATCCTTCCTTTTTCTGCCTCCAATCTACTAAAAATGTGAATTTTTTTCAAGAGGTCTGGCATGAACAGCACTTTAGGCGGCACAAACAACAGTCTCTTTTTCGGAATAATAGTGTTGCTATTCTCTTATAACAGTACTGGTAGCTTAATTTATTTTTGAGAAATCGATATAATGTGACTATCAAAGTATGATTGCGAGGAACCTGCTGTGGAATCGATAAGAAGCAAAATCGGTGGAGTGATCCGGGAGAGCAGAACCCAGCAGCATATTACACAGGAAAAGCTTGCGGAAAGGGCTGGTCTTTCCACAGGTATGATTGGTCAAATTGAGCGTGGGGAGTCAATGCCAAGTGTGGAAACGCTTGACGTACTTATAAAAGAATTGGATATTGATCCGAGAGTTTTATTTGGCAATTCGCCTGTCCCAAATGACGAGTTAATAGAACTGCATTGTGTGATATCGTCGATGGATTCTTCACAGCAACATACGCTTCTCAAAATTGCAAGAGCACTTCGAGACGATTGAAATTGACCCTCTAGGCGCGAATGACGCTTTGGACGGCACAAACGGCAAATTGGCCGCCTTGAATTTGTACTTCAATTCTGATAAAATGAACTGAAATACATTTCAAGGCGGTCTTTTTTATGGATTCACTGCGAATTGGGATTTGCGACGATGAGGCTGGAGATTTGTCGCAGGTCATGGAAATGGTTTCCCGTTATGATGAAAGCAAGCAGCTGCATATTGCTTCCTTCCTCCATGCCAGTGATTTATTACTGGCGTTCAAACAAAGTCCTTTTGATATTGTAATTCTGGATATTGAGATGGAACCGCCGACTGGCTTTGATATAGCAAAGGTCCTCGTTTCACTGGAATCCCCGCCTGTAGTCATTTTCGCCACCAAAAGTAATGCTTATGCGTTAAAGGGCTATGGGGTTGCGATTCGTTATCTGCAAAAACCAATTTGCCAGCCGGAGTTTTTTGAAGCCATGGACGCGGCTATCGCCGATGCGACTGCGCATCGGCTTACCTTCCAACTCGACTCAATGCTTATATCTGTCCATTTACGCGATGTCCAATACATTGAAGCCTTCGGTCACTACACTGTCATACATACGTCGCAGGATCAATATCGTTTCCGAAGCACTCTAAAAGATATATCATCCCGACTGCCGAAAGGGTATTTTGCGGCTCCCCATAAGAGCTATATTGTGAATTTGGAACATATTCGCTCTGCCTCCACAAGCGAGGTAACACTGGATTGCGGCGTTGTAATTCCTATTGGCCGCAAACGGACACAAGAATTTAACAATACGTTGTATCGCTTTTTGGGGAGGTAAACATGTACATTGTTTCAGAGATAATAGCAGTTATTGCCGAAATTGCGCTTGTTCACCTTTACATGAAAGATTCCTTTCCCACAAAGGGCCATCCCTGGTGGTTATACGGGGTGTTTTATACAGTTTTCGGTGGCATTTTAGTGTACCTATCTTTTTTGCCCAACGCCTCGTTTATCAGATTGCTTTTCTGCATTCTCTTTTTCTTTTTGATTCCTAAATGCCTTTTCGTAGCATCTTTTTCGCAAGCGCTTTTTGCAAGCGCAAGTTTTTGCGGTATTTATGTTTTGAATGAATTGCTGAGCATCGGATTGTTTTCGTTGTTTCATGTAAATATTCAAGCCATCATGTCCTATGGAAGCGCACGGGCAATATCCATTATTGTCTCACATACCCTTCTGTGGCTTTGTGTCCTAATCGTTCTTGTAATTACCAAGCAAAAACGCACCGCCATCACAGCCCCCTTTTTGCTGACATTGGCCCCAGGCTATATCGCCGGCATCCTATTGGGTGTAGCGTTCTGTAAGCAAATTCTTTCTGGTGACAACCGGATGACCGTTCCTGTTCTTGTGTCTGCAATAGGCCTGCTGTACATGAATATACTGATTGTTTTATATGCCGAGCAGGCAAAGGGAGCTTCTGATCAGAGGCTGAAAGCAGAGCTTGCAGAACACCACTACGCCATGCAGGAGCAATACTATGACCAACTTCGCGCTGAACAGGAAGAAACCAGGGCAATGTTTCACGATATCAACAAATCCCTCCAGGCTATGCGTGCCCTGGCCTCTGAGGCAAATTCTGATGGGGCTAATTCCTTGCTTTCCGAAACGCAAAAGATATTTGAAGATTTGGGAACAGTTGTGGATGTTGGGAATAATGTCGTAAGCATTATTCTGAACGAATACCGCCAACTGGCTGATGATGCCGGGATTACATTTGATTATGATGTCAGTATCCCACATACATTGAGCATAACAGCCATTGATCTGTATGTTCTGCTGGGAAATACCCTTGATAACGCAATAGAGGCCTGCGAATCTCTGCCAGAGGAGCAGCGTTATATTCACTTACAGTTTCGAGCCTTTAACGAGATTCTCTTTCTCCAAATCAAGAACCCTTATTCAAAAGACTATCCGCTGCGCATTCGAGGCAAAAATCATGGATACGGCCTTCAAAATGTTCGTAAATGCGTTAAGAAGCACAATGGCCATATTTCCGCTGAGCAAGAAAATGGGGTATTTACCTTGTCGTTGAGACTGGCTGACTGCGTACCTGCTACAACAAATATGCGCACGTTAAGCCAGTGAACTATAACGACACTGCTCACTTTTGTAGTAATAGCACCAATCGGGACGACCACAAAATTCCTGATTGGTGCTTTTCGTCGCCAAAAATGCAATGTTAGGATTACCTATATGGAGGGCAAAAGATATGATAGCAAGCACAGCAAGTGAGTACCCACTTGCGAAATTTGTTATTGGGCAAATCCCAAACCCTTGAACAAAACGGAGGCGGTAGATGGCAGTCAGAAAACGAAATATTCAAATCAAATTTTACGTCACGGAGGAGGAAAAACAGCTCATAGATGAAAAGCTGTCCCAGCTCCCGGCAAAGCGGATGGGGGCATATCTTCGGAAGATGGCAATTGACGGGTATATCATCAACCTAGACACTACGGATATCAAAGTCTTTACCGGGGAGCTGGCCGCCATTGGGCGCAATATCAACCAGATCGCCAAGCGGGTGAACGCCGGGGATTCTCTGTATCAGGCAGATATCCAGGAAATCCGGGAGAGGCTGGATGAAATATGGCAGTTACAAAGACGCATCCTATCAAGTCTACCCTAAAGGCTGCCATTGACTACATCTGCAATCCAGCCAAGACAGACGGTAGCCTGCTGATTTCCGCCTATGGCTGCTCCGCTGAAACAGCCGACATTGAATTTGCCTGGACCCGGCAATATGCCATTGACAGGGGGGAAAATCTGGGCCGTCACCTGATCCAGGCATTCGCTCCCGGAGAGGTAACGCCGGAGGAGGCCCATCAAATCGGTTTGGAGCTGGCAAAGGAGATTCTGGGCGGGAAATATGAGTTCGTTCTGACCACCCACATTGACCGTGGGCATATCCATAATCATGTGATCTGGAATAATCCCAACTAAAAATAAGTTGTCAAAAGCATCTTCGTTGCTAATTGGAATTTCAAATTCGCTTTTTGAATCAACTGACCATATTTGCGAGAGAGTGTCCAAAGTTCAAGAGTATGTTGGGGAAATCAAAAAAATACTAAGAATATAGAAATGCGAGCGAAGTTATCGGCTATTGAATTGACCGGATATTTCTGATGTCCAAAACACAATCAAGTATATCGTAATATCAGGAAAAAGAAACAGGCGTACAGCCAATCGGACAAACCGAAAGGCTGTACGCCCATTTGTGCGGGACAAAAAGTGTGAAAAATCAAGCCATTTTTCTCCGTAGCTGGTAAGCAGGCACACACATGGGAAATCATAAAGGCCCTCATGGAAAAATACGGATACAGAGGATTATTCAGCCGTTTTCCCACCCATATCCATACAGTTTTTGGCCCGTCTGGAACTATAATGCGGACAGGTAAGTTGTTTCACCCGGAAGCTCTGTTTACAGCCATATGCACAGCGTTGACAAAGTGGATGATATTGCCGCCGTCCATTCCCACCCAGAAAGAACGCCCATTCCAGCCTCCATTTCTTGCTTCGGCTCATCGTTCCTCCCGTTCCGGTGCGTCCCGGCTGGGAGTGTCCACCTTCGGCTGTTTGGCGCAATCCTGCCGGGCCGCCTCCAATCTTCCCCGAACGGAGGAGCGTTCCAAATTCCGTGGATCAGCCGCTACCGCAAAGGCACGGGTGCCGTTGCCCATAATAAGGAAACGCCGGTCATCGGAACAGTGGTGGACACCATATCCCAGGGCCTCCATCTGTTTCTGGCTCAAAGACGTTACGCAGAAGTTCCCCCTGGGAGTCTGCACATGGCCTCCGGTTTCAAACTTGTCTGGGAGATAGGCTTTTTCCTGGGCCTGCTCCGGTACAGGTAGCACCACCAGCTTGCCATCCATAGGGATAAACAGCTCCGGCGTTCGGAACTGCTCCGTGTACTTCTGGATTAGCTCCGGGGACAGAGAGGCGAAGTCCTCCTCACCCAGGCCGACCACCAGAAACGTACCGGCCACAATGTCATAGAGGTTTCCGGTATCGTCCCGCAGGCCACGGTTCAGGTCCATGCCCATTAGCTTTCCCTCGTCATTGCAGACCAGGGCCACAGGGTCATCGTAGGGATAGATGGCCTGGACCGTTCCATCGACTTCTGCCTGCATGGATCTGTAGCCGGGGTCGATTTGTTTTACATAGGGCTCCTTCAGCGGTTCCACCACAAGGACCGTCATTTTCTCCGGCTCCCCATAGACGGCTCGGGCCTGTTCTACAATATCCCCCGGGGTCTGCTCATAGGCTGCCGCCGCAGCGGCGTATTCCCGCTCCGCTTTTTCCGCAAAGGCCAGCATTTCATCAATGCGGGATTTGTCCGGGTTTTCAAGCCCTTCCCGGACAGCTTCCGGGTCAAAATCCAGCCATTCCTCGTAGCCGGTGGCCTCCTTGAATTTCTCCAATTCGGAGGGGAGATAGTCCGTAGCCTTCTGGCCCAGAGCTTCCAGCTTTTCGCTGTAATCCGCAATTCGTCCTGCAAGAAGTTTTTCCCGGATATCCGCCCACGCATTTTGCGCGTTGGGGAAAGCAGCGGCGTACTGGGGATCTTCCCGCCGGAAAAGAGCGTCCATATCATGGGCAATATCAGCGGCCCACTCCTCAATTTCTTCTTTGGAAAGATCTTCTTCGGGAACAGACATGACCCGGTACTCCTCCGGGATATTCTCCGGATTCCCGTCGTAAACCTCCACGAAAGAATCCCCGGTATCCCGGACATAGCCGTAGTCGGTAAACTGACCATCTTCATCCAGAGCAACATCCCGCCCGTAGGATTCATAATCGATGTAGTTTTCCAGATAGTCTGGTACCTGCATAGCTTCCAGCTCATAGATATAATACCTGCCCAGATCGTCATAGTCGGTGATATTGGGGTTCACCTCATAGCAATCCAGATTCTCCGTCATGTTTATCATATCCTGCAGGCTGCCGCCGTGGTCGCCCACCGACATGGCCGCTTGAAACTGTTCATATTCGCTCTGACTCATTTCATCCAGCTTGGATGCCAGATAATTTAACTCGTCCAGATTGACATATTCTCCCAGCTTGTCGTACAGGCCATCCACATAGCAGTCGTAGTCTGTAATGAACCATTCCTCATAGGCGTATCCGAAATCGTCCTTCTGTCCGATGCCGATACTGTCCATGGCGGCCTTGATTTCTTCCGCTGTGGTGGGGAACTTCACCCATTCGCCTATTAGTTCGCCCTCATTGTATTTGCCGAGATTCGTAATGAAAGCGGCGAAGGGATAATCCCGGTTATATTCATATGTAGGCATTCTGCCGCCTCCTTACCGCTCCGGCCCCGAATGGCTTATGTTCTTTTCCGGGGCCGCTTGGGCGGCACATTCCTCCTTGGCGGCGTTCAGCCGGTCCCGGAGAGAGGGGCGCTTTTCCAGCTTTGCCCGAAGAATACTGTCCAGGTCCCGATTGGACAGGTCCGCCAAATTATCCTGGGGCACCTGGAACATGACGGTGCGGTCTCCAACCTGGGCGTAAACCTCAATGGTCTGGAACCGGCGATTGTATTTATTCGCCAGATCGTCAGGCAGAGAGGTAATTTTGTCCCCGTCCATTCCGGCGACCAGGAAGATGCCGGCAATCACATCATAGACCTGGCCACGGCCATTGTATAGGGCCCGGTTCCATTCCAGACCGGATTCTCTGCCACCCTCCCGGCAAAGCACGGCCACCTCTGGCTCAAAGGGATAGGTAACGGAGTAGTCACCACCTAAGATGCTATGGAAATCACTTTCTTCCACCTCCCGCAGGCAGGGCGCTTTCCGTGGCTCTACCACAAGTATCTGGATGGTATTGGGCAGGTCATCCAGGGCAGGGTCGTAGGCGGTGAGCTTCTTGTAGTCCTGCAGATCAGAGTAGAGCGCGTCCTGTTCCGTCTGGCCCAGGTCTTTTAGCCTGGATTCCAGGAAGGCAAGCTTGCCATCTATTAGCCAGTCATAGAAAGCTGTCACCTGGGATCGTTTCTCCGGGTACTTCTCCGTGTAGCCTATGTCAAAATCCCGAAAGAAGCTGTCACACTGGATCGCCAGATCCTCCGCCCAATCCTTCTTTTCTTCGGCGGTCAGCAGAAGAAGCTCCGGGGTAAACACGATGTAGCCTGCCGGGATCGTCTCCGGGTTGCCGTCGTAAAACTCCGCAAAGGGGGAGCTGGTGGGAGAGATATAGCAATCATCCTCAATGGAGCCGCCCTCGGATTCCGCCACATCCCGCCCGAAGGCCTCATAGTCAATGTAGTCCTCCAAGGCCCGGAGTGTAGAATAATCGTAGGTATCCCGCTCATGGAGGACGTACTGGGCCAGATCCTCATAGTCCTGGATATTCGGCGCAATATCGTAGCAATCCAAATTTTCCGTCAGATTGATAAAATCCTGGATGGTGTCACAATGCCTGCCCGTATCCACAATGGCCTGGTAGGAACCGAATTCCCCGTCCGTCAGAGCTTCCAGGCCAGCGGCCAGGTAGTTTAGCTCGTTGATTTGGTTTTGGTTATAGGTTGATCTCGTACACCTCAAAGGCATCCGTAGGCTTTACCTTGGGATACCGCTTCATGTACCGCTCCATATCAAAGAGATTTTTCGGGTCGGCGTCGGCGGTGTATCTGTAGTTCGGGTGTTTCGTCAGGTCGTATTTCTCCGAGAGAAACGGACGGACACCCCGCAGCATATAGATACACTTGCCGCCGTCCATGACCGCCAATTCGTCCTGGGACATCAGCTCCTTTCCTAATTTCTGATAACTGAGGCCATAGGATACCTGACTGCCGCGGTTTTCGGACTGGTTGGAAAGGTCAATGGTTTCCTTCCCCAGCAGCTCCGAAATTTCCTTCAGCGTAGATTTCTCCTTGCCTCCCAAAAACAAGGTGCTGTCGCAGTTACCCGCAATGGTATCCGCCGCGTCCTTGTAGATGGTCTTTAGCTGGCTCTGGGACTGCAAAATAATAGAAGCCGATATTTCCCGGCTTCGGATAGTGGCAATGAGCTTGTCAAAGTTCGGGATTTGGCCGATATTGGCAAACTCGTCTAAAATTAGCCGGACATGGACGGGCAGCCGCCCGCCGTAGAGATCGTCGGCCTTGTCGCAGAGCAGATTGAAAAGCTGGCTGTACATCAGGGCGGCCACAAAGTTAAAGGTGCTGTCCGTATCCGAAAGGATCACAAACAGCGCCGTTTTCTCGTCGCCCAGGGTGTCCAGCTCCAGCTCGTCCGTTTCCATAAGGTCCCGGAGTTCTTTTATGTCAAAGGGAGCCATGCGCGCGCCGCAGCTCACCAGGATAGATTTTAAGGTCTTGCCAGCAGCCATCTTGAATTTGCGGTACTGCCTCACGGCAAAATGATCCGGTTCCTTCTCCGCCAGCTTGGCAAAGAGAATATCCACAGGGCTTTGATAGTTCTCGTCATTCTCTCGGGCCTCACTGGCGTTGATCAGATCCAGCAGCATTGTGAAATTCCGCTCCTCCTCCGGGGCCTCGTACCAGATGTAGCCGATCAGCGCGGAGTAGTAGAGCCGTTCCGCTTTGACCCAGAAATCTTCGGAGGACTTTTCCCCTTCGCCCTTGGTGTTCATTATCAGGGCGTTTACCAGCTTCAAAATATCCTTTTCGGAGCGGATATAGGATAGTGGATTGTATTTCATGGACTTTTTGAAGTTGATAAGATGCAGGCACTTGATCCGGTACTTTTTTCGCACCAGGAAGGAGCCGATTTCCGGGAGCAGCGTTCCTTTCGGGTCTGTGACCACATAGGAGCTGTGAGCCTGCAAAAGAGAGGGCTTACAGAAGAATCGGGTCTTGCCGCTGCCGGAGCCGCCGATGACCAGAATGTTCTTGTTCCGGGCGTACTTGGGTTCCTTGGGCCTGCTTGCCATGGTGATGCGCTCCGTCTGGGTCATGGGGATGTTCTGGAAGAAATCCGGGTCCATATAGGGAGCAATATCCGCGGGCGTGCCCCACCGGGCACTGCCGTATTCCACACCGTGCCGGTACTTCTTCTGATCCTGCCGCCGTATTCTCACGGCCAGCCACAGGAACACCCCAGAGGCAATGCCCCAGAGCATGTCCATCGGCTGAACGCTGGACAGGGGATTTGCGAAGGCAGCGGAAAAGCCCTCCGTCAGATGCAGCAATCGGGAAGAAAGATCGTCTCCGGGCGCCAAACGAAGGGCTTGGGATGCCTTGCCGCCCAGGTAGGCGAACAGGACATAGGGAATATTGGGAATTACAAATTTCTTGATATTTACCGTTCCACACCTCGATCCTTTTCTTTGACCAGCTCTTTTTCCAACGACTTTGACTGCATCTCTGCTTCTTTCACGGCCTTTGCCAGCAGCGCGCGGAGAGAAGGCTTTTTGTGGAGCTTCCTTGCAGTAAACTCCTGGAAAGCCGCCGTAATGGCATCCGCGTCCCGGCTCTTGAAGAACACCAGATACCGGGGCTGTTCCGAAACGGTATCCTTTTTCAGTGCGAAATCCACATGGTATTTCTTCGCCGTCTGGGTAAAGCACCGGATGTTCTTCTCCGTGATCTCGATATTGGAAAGCCCCGCGTTCTGACCGGCCAGCTGCTTGAGCGTCTGCTTGCCCCGGTAGATTTTGGGCTGCTTCTTCCGGTCCAGGTAGGCTCGGATGGCTTTTTCCAAAACCTGTTCCGTCATCTTCGCGGAGCTGATGATAAGGGCAACGGACTTGCCCGTGA
>ERZ808252.1055-NODE-1055-length-22444-cov-7.513109_pt1 | contig 22444 bp, 15 predicted proteins | sample MGYA00521242_ERZ808252 | MGnify/ENA primary metagenome ERZ808252 (study PRJEB31516, sample SAMN03275581) | gut metagenome | biome: mammalia-associated habitat; material: feces | host: Papio cynocephalus | place: Kenya | collected 2012-08-07 ...
AGAACCCCGTCTCCGAAGAAACGGGGCAAGGAGCAGTAATCTGTATCTGCTGAAGTATTGAAAAAAGGGGGGCAACCAACAAAGGGGCAGTTGCAAAAAAACAATTTTCCTGCCAAGACGGAACTCTGCCTATCCGCTGACCCCCGCCCCCGTTCACGGTGAGCGGGGAAGGTGAAGTAACCACTTGAAGGGATACGGTTGGAGAAAATTACGGATATTGCAACAAGATGTATAACCGGAAAAAGGAATCCCTACAGGGACTTCCTTTTAACTGGCGGTTGTATCAAATTGACCGAATGGATTCGGTCTGATGAAAAGCGGTCGGGATTCGTTCCAATCTTGGGAAGTCAGACATATCTCCGTTCATCCTGCGTATCAGCAGTTGTGCGGCGGCGATTCCGATTTTGTCACATTGTTGCTCGATTGTTGTAATTCTCGGATAAATCATCTTTGTCAGGGACAGCGAATCAAACCCGATAAAAGAAATATCTTTTCCAAGGCAAATACCGCTTTCCTGCAAATAGTAAAGTGCGCCCAAAGTCATATTATAGCTTCCGCAAATTACAGCAGTCGGATGTCTGGTTTCCCATAACTTTTTCATTGCTCTGTAGCTTCCGTCAAAATCATACCCGTTGATATACAAATCTTTTTCAATTGCGGTAGAGTCCGGACTTTGGTATAATGCCTGATAGTATCCGTCGGTACGCTCTGCCATTCCGATAAAAGAATCGCTTCCGATCATTGCAATTTTTCGGTGTCCCATCGAAAGGAGTTTTTGTGTTGCGTCAAAGGTTGCCTGCTTGTTATCGGAAATAATGATATCTCCTTGATTGTTGTCAAGATAGTGATCAACAAAAACAATAGGGATGTGGTAAGCGTTGCAAAAGGCTGCCAGTGTGCTATGGTCGGACAGAGGCATGGAGAACATGGCATCCACTTTTTTTTCGAGAAGAAAGCGCGCGACACTTTCCTCGTTGATTTTTTTCATCCCGCAATCACCAATCAGAATTGCATAGCCGTTTGCACGCATCTCTGCGGCAAAGAATTGTACAATTTCTGAGCAGAATTCATTTGCAATGAATGGGAGCAAAACGCCCACTGTTTTTGTTTTGGATGTCACCAGGCTCCGCGCAATTCCGTTGGGAATATAATTGATCCGCGCAACCGCTTCATCAATTTTTTTTGCTGTGCTATCTTTTACTTTTTTTCCGTTCAGATATTTGGAGACTGTAGCGAGTGAAATTCCGGATTCACGGACCAAATCATAAATTGTTGCCGCCAAATCAGCACCTCCTGCTTCCTGACATTTTCACCTTGCCTTTGGGAATCATTTCCTTTATTATACACCATTTTCTGTCATTTGTCAATAGATAGGGGAGGTGGGATCGACAAAACAATCAGTCGTTCGGAATTTGAAATTCCTTCTCCGTGAAAGAAAAATGCAAGTGCTGATCATCCGCATGAATGGAAACGGCTTTTTTACCTATATGAATTGTCAAATCGTAAGAGGATATCAAATTGAGCTCAACCGTAAGTGTGCCGTTATCCAATTCGATGGATACACGTCCTTCCGGAATTTGCAGGTTTGAAGCACGAATATATTCCGAGAGACGTTTGGGTAGCGCCGGAAGAATAAACACATGACCGTTGTGATATTGCAAAAGCATATCCTGTATTGTGCTTGCATATCCCATCAGTGCATCCAACTGTACCGGGCAGATATTATCCATTACGACACTTGCCCCCATATGCCGCCAATCATTATGAAGCGTAAAGAAATTATCCAGCACGCAGCCTTTGACCAGAAAATCAAGGTTTTCCATTGCCTTTTCCCCATTGCCGAGCTTCGCCCAAATTTCCGCAACATGGGCAAAGGACCACCCGGACTGGGCTCCGTGGGGGCGCAACTCAATTGCGCGCTGAAACGCCCGAATCAGATTGGGATTGCTGTCAAAAGAAACTTCATCTCCTGGAAAAAGCGGGAAAAGATGTGAAAAATGGCGATGTGGATAAAAATCTGTCAGCTTGGTGGTTGTCCATTCCTGAATTGCTCCGTCAGAATTGGTGATATAATTGGGTATGGCTTTCAAAATCCGTTCCCATTGGATTCGTTCTGCGTCAGGTACTCGGACTGTACACGCCGAATCCCGCAGAAGGGAAAGCAGGTGTGTCAGAAGCGATTTGATGACCGCGAGATCCATTGTTGCGTTTTCCGTGACAGGGCAAACATGACCGAGATCCTCTGTAAAATGCTTCGGCATCAGATTCCCGGGCGTATTTTCCGGAGAGACGGATGGGTAAATTCGCACCTTTCCTGCTTCGTCAAAAACGACATAGTCGCTATAAAACCGAGCCGCTTCAATCATATACGGGAGTATTTCCGAGTTCAGCAAATCTGTGTTGTGTGTATACTGATAATATTGATAGAAATGAAGAGAAACCCACCCCGCGCCGCTGATCCAATTACAAATTACCGGAACTGTCGGAGAAATCTCGGTTGTATTTTTGCCGTCTATTGTTTCCGGGTGTGTATATGCCGGAAGAAAGATGCCTCTACAACCGAACATTTGCTTTGCTAAGTTCCGGCACGCAGGCATTTTTTGATAAAAGTAATGAATGAAATCCTCAAGGCTTTCTGCCATGCCGCCGGTTAACACTTGCCAATAAATCATCTCAATGTTTTCGTTGCAGACATTGGATGCCCAGCAAAGGTTATAGTCGCCGAACCAAATGCCATAGAGCGAAAATGGATTTCCGCCCTTTGTTGTTCCGGAAAGGAACAGATAGCGGGCAAATCGCCATAGTTTTTCAAAAAGGGCGGTCGGGGCGGTGTCCTCATAGGCAAGATCGAGTAATGCGCGGTTGGAAAGAGTAAGCGTTGCGTCATCGCGCTTGGTCAACTCTATGGAAACACAGTTGAATTTTTCCTGAAATATTTTCGTGTGCTTTTGATAAGCGCTTATAAAAGAATCGGAAAAAGAAAGATCATGGGCAAGCATTGGAAACGCTTTTTCATGGGATTGTTTTGCAAACGTCTTGATTTTGATGGTAAAATGGCTGCTGTGAATTGCCAAGCCGCTTTGACACGGGGAACAGGTTCCGTTCGGGTCATTACATTGAACCGTCATTACGGTGCCCAATTCGGTGTCTGAAACCGATGCGCAAAATTTGAGCGTCGTGCCTGACGTTTCCTTTGCGATTTCCTTTGCAAGTTCCAGTTCGGGTTTATACATTCCAAAATCCAAAATATAATCCACTGGTGCGGTACATTGAATATCGCAATAGAAGATTCCGTCTGCCTGAGAAACAAAACAGGTTCTTTGATGTGTGCCGTTTTGATCTTCCCATTGAACAAAAGCAGAAGCGTTGCTCATGTCGATTCCGCGACGGTAGTGGCGGAAAGCGACACCGTTCGGTACGATATAGTTCATATGAAACATACCGAGGGGAAAGGGGGCTGTACTGCTGTTCTGATGGTGTTCCATCAATTTGCGGTACATGATGTCGTTTGCACCGTGATAATTGCCGAGATCGATTTCTTTTCGCATTTGACTGAGGCATTCAGATATATCGGGCAATTCATCTGCTTTGCGGTTGCATTGCCAAAGATCATATCTTGTGAACAGGATTGTTTCTTCTGCAATTGCGCCCCAAATCAATGCGCCCGAAATTCCATCCCCAATCGGCAATGCGTCTTTCCACATATCCTGCTCAATTGAGGCGGGACGCTTGAGATAAATAATATTTCTATTGCATTTCATGATGTACCTCAGTGACATATAAAATAATAACCGTATATAATATTATAGCACGGAAATGTCATGTTGTCAATAGACTGGCGAAATATTGGAAAATAAATATGCAAATTGCAAAAATGCTCTTGACATTTCAACTTTTTTGTGATATAATGGAACCACAAAACTATAACCGATTATAATTTTAAGAAAGACATGAGAAAGCAAACGATAAAGGAATCGGTTGGGTTAATGAGAAGTGGGGAAAAGAACATGATTATCACAAGACCGCCGCTTGGGTGGAACACATGGAACACCTTCGGGACACAGATTAACGAGAAGCTATTGCTTGAAACCGCCGATTATCTGGCGGATTCCAAGTTGAAAAGAGCAGGGTATGAGTACATCGTCATCGACGACGGATGGACAGAGCAGGAACGGAATGCGGACGGCAGATTGATCCCGAACCGCGAGAAGTTCCCGCACGGAATCAAATATATTGCGGATTACATCCACTCCAAAGGCTTGAAAATGGGCATCTATTCCTGTTGCGGGACTCTGACCTGCGGCGGGTATCCCGGGAGTTATGACCACGAGTACCTCGACGCCAAAACCTTTGCCGAGTGGGGGATAGACTATCTGAAATACGATTTCTGCTACCATACGGGAACGCTTGAAGGAAAGATCTTCTACCGCCGTATGGGGGCGGCTCTGGCGAACTGCGGACGGGACATCGTGTTCAGCGCCTGCTCATGGGGCATGGAGGAAACGCAGGAGTGGGTCAAAACCACAGGGGCACATTTGTTCCGTTCCACGCATGACATCCATAACAGTTGGGAGTCCATCAAGAGCATTACCCAACAGCAGACAAGATTGCTCCCCTATAACGGACACGGTTGCTTCAATGACATGGATATGTTGGTTGTTGGCATGAATCCCGACAGCTTCATTGACAGCGAGAGGGGAACGCATGGCTGCACTCTGACCGAGTACCGCACGCACTTCGCCATCTGGTGTATGTACGGCTCACCTTTGATGATCGGTTGCGATATCCGCACCCTGTCAAATGAAGCAAAAGCCATCCTGACCAATGCGGGTGCACTGGCAATCAATCAGGATCGTGCCTATAACCAACTCTATCGCCTCACGCTTGACCGCGGACCGGAGGAAGCACTTGTGGTTGCAAGAATACTGGAGAACGGAGATTTCGCAATCGGTGTATTCAACCTCATGGACGGCGATTACCGCTTTGTGGTCGGCTTTGACGAAATGGGGATCACGACGCACAGCGGAAAAACACCTGTGCTGACGGAGGTCTTTACAGGAGAGGTAGCCCAACTGACCAACCGCACCTTAAACGTAAACGTGGAAGGACACGGCTGTCGCTTGTACCGTTGCAGACTGGAGGAGAGATGACCTGCCGAGCCTGCGGAAAGAATCTTGACACCATGGACGTCGGCGCACATCGGAAGTTCATCGGGAAATGCGACAGCACGTATCTCTGCCGCGATTGCATTGCAAAACATCTCGGGTGGACACGGGAAACCTTGGACGAATGGATTCTCAAATTCCGGCGGAACGGCTGTCTGCTCTTTCCTGCGCTGACGGAAGAAACTTAAATTGTGTTACGAGTACGAGTTTGCAAAATATAAGGAGTGTTTTTGTTATGAATTGGACGGGATTTGAGCACGGAATGGGCGTCGGTGGCTGGCTGACGAACTACAAACGCTTCAATGTACTGCCGACCGAGCGGCGACTCCCGCTTACAATCGGGGATATGGAACATTTTCGTAATTATATTACGGAGTGGGACGTGCGGAATATTGCCGGCTTCGGATGCGATCATATCCGATTGGGGTTTGATCAGATTGTAGTGGAAGAGGCTCCCGGAATCTGGCGCGAAGAGACAATGGGACTGATTGTCCGCTTCGCAGATTGGTGTCGGAAATATGGGTTGCGGTTGGTACTGAATCTGCATAAATGCGTTGGAAACTACTGTGACATTCCGGAGCCTGTAACTTTGTTTGAAAGTGACGACTTACAGGCTCGTTTTGTGGCAGTATGGATGGAACTGGAGAAACGCTTAAGCGGGAGGGATGATGTTGCATTTGAACTGCTGAATGAGGTTCGTGACATTCCGTCTCCGGATGTTTGGAATCGGCTGTATGACCGCGCTGTCCGAGAAATCCGAAAGCAAAACCCCGAACGGAAAATAATCATCGGATCTTCTCATTGGAACAATCCGGATCATTTATCTGAATTGCATTTGTATGGAGATCCGAACATCGCATATACCTTCCATTGTTATGAACCGTTTTCGTTTACCCATCAACGCGGCGTATTGCAGGAACGCACGCTATATTATAACCGTGAAATGGCTTATCCGGGGGATATCGAGCCGTATCGGGATTACGAACGTGTGGTCAATGGCGTGGAAAATGCATTTACGGAATTTGCCCATATGGATCGCCGGTATCTTGAGGCTGTCCTGCAACCGGTGTTTGATTTTCAAAAACAACATCCGAACGAAATGGTTTACCTTGGAGAATTCGGCACCATTCGCCATTGCAAGCGCGTTTGGAGAGAAAATTGGATGCGTGATATGGTCTCTATTGCGTTGGAGCATGGGATACCGTATTGTGTCTGGAATTATCTGAGCACCCCAAATGACGGAAATCGGTTCAGCTTGGTAGACGATGATACGCGAAATATCCTCAGTCCCGATCTGCTGCAGATTATCGGCGGAAAGCTGTGAGGTAAATGGCATATCTTCTTTTGGCGGTTTCCCTTTGCCTGTCTGTACTGAAAAATCTGTTGTCCAAAGGCGGCAAGGATGTATTTCGCGGCGGGCGGAATCTGATGCTGTCCAATATGATGACAGGTGCGGTTGCAATGATTGTTTTTGCAATTGCAGGTGTGAATTTTTCCGCTTTTCGCGATCCGCTCTTTGTTATTTTGGCATTTCTCTACGGTCTGGCTACTATTTGTTCCCAAAGCCTGTATATTATGGCGGTTCGGAACGGCTCTCTTTCAATCTGCTCTTTAATCTATTCGGCATCCTTTCTGATTCCAACCGTGTTTTCCGCTGTGGTTTACCGAGAACCGATGACATGGAACAAGATTGTTGGAATCGCGTGCATGCTACTGGCTATCCTGCTCGTTTCCGGAAAAGGGAGCGGGCAGGAGAAGATGGGGCGGCTTTCGTGGGGGCTGATTTTCCTATCCATGCTGTGTTCGGGAAGCGTCGGCGTTTTGCAGCGTGTGGTCGGTCATCGTTGGAACGGTGAAAATCAAACCGGTTACCTTTTTGGGGCGTTTGTCTGCTTATTCATATTGTCCGGAATCGGAACCGCGTTGCTTTGGAAACGTGGGGAGCGAGCGGAATGTTCGCAAAAGCGGTTTCTGCTGTTCGGTGGCACTATGGCAGTTTGTGTAACCTTTGCGAATCGACTGAATACATATTTGGGCGGCGGAGCCTTGCCGGGAATGGTCTTTTTTCCGGTTCTCAACGGAGGATGCATTCTGCTTTCGGCACTTGCATCGCGGGTCATGTTCCGGGAGCGTTTGTCGGTGCGTCAAATGATCGGAATCGGTGTCGGTTTATGCGCGATTATATTGATAGCAATATAAAGGAGGAATGATAGAGTGAAAATCAGGACTTATATGCGCTTTCCGCAGGGGCGGGGAAAAGCTCTGACCCTGAGCTATGATGACGGTGTTGAGCAGGACGTAAGATTGATGGGGATTATGGATCGCTATGGCATCAAGGGAACATTCAATCTCAACAGCGAATGTTATTCGGCAGAGGGGACGGCTTTCCCGCAAGGACAGGTTCATCGAAGAATGACCCAAAAAGAGGCTGTACAGCTGTATCGCGGAACCGTTCACGAGGTAGCCGCGCATACTGCCACCCATCCGTTTTTGGAAACGTTGCCTTCGACTGCTGTTATGCGGGAGATTCTGGACGACAGGAAAAATTTGGAGGCAGATTTCGGAAAAATTGTTCGCGGAATGGCGCTGCCTTTCGGAACCTACAACGATTCGGTCATTCAGATTTTGAAAGAATGCGGGATTGTATACGCAAGGACGACCCAATCCACCGGTGGGTTTGAAATGCCGACTGATTGGCTTCGCTTGTCAGCAACCTGCCGTCACAGAGATCCGAATCTGATGAATCTGGCTCGAACTTTTGTGTCTATGGAAGTTAAAAACAAACCAAAGTTGTTTTATCTGTGGGGACATTCCTATGAATTTGAAGAGGATAACAATTGGTCTTTAATTGAAGACTTTTGTAAATGTACCGGTGGACACAAAGATATTTGGTATGCAACCAATCTTGAAATTTATGAGTATTGGGAGGCGTACAATCGGTTGATTTGGAGCGTTGAGCTGGATAAGGTCTATAATCCGTCAGCAATTCCTGTTTGGATTCAATTTGAAATAGAGGGTGTTTGTTCCGACACAATAAAAGTTGAACCCGGCACTACCGTTTTTATGCCAATCAATCACTGACCCTGCTCCGATTTCAGAAGCCCTAAGATATATGCACTTTTTATCAATGGACGGTAAAATCAATCGGAGTGCATGGTTATATTGTTGAAAGCCATTGACATCTTTGCTTTCCTGTGGTATAATAGTATTATAAAATTATAACCGATTATAAAAGGTAGAAGCATGGAGGTACTATGTTGAAGAAAATCAAGTTTATTTCATTGGTAATGGTTTTGGTTTTATTGGCCGGCTTGGCATCCTGCGCGAAGTCTCCGTCAGGAAACGATACTCCGACAAAAACGACAGACAATCAGAATCAGGCAACAGGTTCGTATACGGAAAAAGAAACCGGGGCGAATGGAGAACCTGCTAATTTGATTGCGGAGAATTACAGAATTGTATGGGGAAGTCAAGACCGCGAGGATTGCATTACGATGGGCGGGCAGAATTTCCATCAAAGAGTGTTGTCCGAAGCCAAGGTGAACCTGAAATCGGTTTCCGATACATCAGTCGAAGCGAACGGGTATGAGATTATCATTGGGACTACAACCCGTGCAGAAAACGTGGATGTTTCCACCCTTTCGTATTACGATTACGGTTGGAGCTTCAAAACCTCCAACGTGGTCATATACGGCGGTTCGGCAGATGCGCTCGAAAATGCGGTCAATCGCTTTTTTGAAAAGTATTGGGACGATACTGCAAAGGAGCTTTCTGTTCCGTTCGGTTGCACCTTTACCGCAACCTATCATTATCCGTATACCGGAGACACGATTACGGTAAACGGAAATGCAATTCGCAATATGACAATTGTATACGAAAAAGCGTTTTCGGCAGAAGCGACCGAGGTCTATTATGGTTTCGGACGGCTGACCGGTGTACGTCTGAATATGGCAATTTATAAAAGCGCAGAGCAAATTTCCGAAAATACCATTCTTGTCGGAGTCAAAAATCCGAAGAATTTGGGCGGTGTTTATGAAATTTCAGACGGCTGCCTGTCCTTTGGGGAAAACGACGGAAATGTAAAAGAACTGAACAATCTGTCTTCCTTGGTCAGTCTGTTCTTTAATTCGGAATTTCCTGCCGAAAAAAGTTCGGTTGAATTAAGTCAAATTAAGAAAAAAGAGGTATATCCGACGGTGGACAAGATGATATATGCAGAGCCTTCTTCTCTGGAAGAACTGGATCGGAATTTTGAGATAGCGAAAGAGAGTCTTCTCGCTACAGAAAGTCAGTGGAGAGTCAGCGGAAACGGGAAGGTCTATTATGTTTCGCCGAACGGGAACGATGCAAACGACGGTATGTCTGCAGAACGTGCGTGGAAGAGCGTTGAAAAAGTCAATTCCTTCCGCTTTACGGAAGGCAGTGTGGTTTTGTTTGAGCGCGGCGGCGTATGGAATCGGCAAGGCAGTTTGAATCTGCAAAAAGGCGTAACATATTCCGCTTACGGAACCGGAGACAAGCCGATGTTTTCCAATTACATTGATGCCGGAAAAGCATCGGATTGGATTTCCGTCGGTGACGGATTGTGGGTTTACGGCGGCAGTTACCGTTCGGTCGATGTTGACGGAAAAGAAAATGACACGACAATACCCGGTTCTTACATTGTTTCGACCAATAAGGACAATGCAGATAACGATGACGTTGCCAATATCGTTGTCAATAACGGAAAAGGCTATGGCGCTAAGGTTACAAAATATCTGAAATCCGATATTAGCGTTTCGATTGGTACGGTTCCGACCGGATTGGGATGGTCTATCACGAGACACAATGACAAATTTGCGGATCAGAACGATTTGCGCACCAATCTGGAGTTTTATCACAATCCGGATACCAGTCGGCTGTATCTTTATTACAAGGGAGAAAATCCTGCGGATGCATTCGAGGATATCAAGATTGTGCTGCGCGGATATTTGCTTTCGGCTGATGCCGCCAATTCCGTCAATGTAACGATGGATAATCTTGCGGTAAAATATGTTGGCGCACATGGGATTTCCTTGGGCGAATCCCAAAATGTCACCATTCGGAATTGTGAAATCGGTTGGATTGGCGGTTCCATTCAGACCTACACATTCGGCGGACGCGATTATCCGACCCGCTTTGGAGAGGGCATTCAGAACTGGGGCTCCTGCGATGGGTTCTATATTGAAAACTGCTATCTCTATCAGGTGTACGACGGTGCGGCGTCCAGTCAGCTGTCGGCAGATCCGGCAAGACAGCAATGCATTATGAAGGATATTCATGTTACCAACTGCCTGTTTGAAAATAACACCTATTCCATCGAAATGTGGCTCGGAATGACGGCTGCACAGAATTCCCATGGGGACAAATTCGGCTTTGAGGGAATGCGCGTGACGGACAATATGTTCAGAAATATGGGTAAAGGCTTTGGAAACAGCCGTCCGGATACAGCCATTTACGAGGATGTTGCAGATTGCCTGCGAATCAGTTCCGGTGTTACTTCCCTGCACGTAACCGATTGCGAAATGACGGGTAACATCATGTGGGGGAGCAGACTGCATTATCTTGCCGGCGGAAAATGGAATATGCAGGACGGCTTCCGTTTGCAGGGAAACACATTCCTCATTGAATACGGCTCCGGATTCGGAATGCTTCCGAAGGACTTCGACAATAACACCGACGCGTGGGCAATCCGCAATTATCCTTACACCGGCGATACCATCGCAGCGCTTCAGGACAAAGACATCATCGGTGACAACATTTTTTACTTCCTTGCCCCCGCAGAGCAGAATTGAGCTGCCTGCGTAAACATAGAAAATTTATTTTCAGGAGGGACGAACATGAAAAAGAACGCTTTTCGGATTCTTTGCGCACTTCTCTGCTGTCTGATGGCAATGCTCCCGTTGGCGGGTTGCAAGAAGGGGACAACTCCTTCCGGCACGAATGAAGAGCAGCCGACCAGAAGACCGAATCAGGGGACAGAAGACCAGGACAAGATGCCGGAACACGACTTTGGAGGAAAAACATTTTATATTTACAACTCGGTGCAATGCGATTATTCGTGGGGATCTTCCAATCCGTTTATCGAGGGAGACGAATCGGATGATACAACGGTTTCTTCTCAGGTTTTGGCAAGAAACTCTTATATCATCGAGAACATGAATGCGGATTTTAAGTTTATTAACGTGGATCAAAAATATGATCAGGTAACGGCTTATTTCCGGAATCTGTTTCTCAATAACGAGAATCTGGACCTGATTATCAACAAGTTATATCCGCTGGTGGATCTTTCTCTTGAGGGGGGACTGGTCAATACCGCAAGCAATAACTATTTTGATTATTTTTCAAGTTATTGGTACGCCGATTACATGAATGACCTCTCTCTGGATGGCGGAAATACCTGCTATCTGCTGGCGGGGGACTATTTCATGGATATTATCCGCTCTGTGAATGTTCTTGCCTACAACATGGATATGATGGACTCTCTGAATGAGGACAAAGGCGGTAACCGTTCGTTTGTTGATGAGGTGAAAGACGGCGGATGGACAATGGAGCGGATGATTGAATTGTCCAACATGGCGTACAGCGATCAGGACGGTGAGCCGGGTAAGTCTGCCGGGGATCGCTACGGCTATATTTCCAGTCAGATTTGGGGAGCCTTGATTCCGATGGTGACAGGCTTTGGCTTGAAATATGCCACCTTTGAGGACGGGAATGTTACGCTGGAGTTGAACAACGACCGGTCTGCCAAAGCGGTGACGCTGATGAAAGCATTGTTTAACGGCGAAGGGAGCGGCGGCTATACGGTGACCGGAAGCCTTACCGGGTCTAACGTCGTCGGTAGCGAGGCGGAGATGCTTTCGTGCTTTATGAACGAGAGAACCCTTTTCTTGGGTGAAACGCGGTTTGCAGACATGGCAAGATTGACCGATATGGAAGGAAAATGGGGCGTACTCCCGTATCCGAAGCTGGACGATGTACAAAATGATTACATTTCCCCGACGCATGACACAACCGAGGTTGGCGCAATTCCGAGAATTTGTTCGGATAAGGAGTCGGTCCTGCAGCTGCTCGAATACCTCGGACTGCTTACAAGCCGGACGGTTATGACGGAATACTATGATAATCTTCTGCAAAGCCGGTATTCCAAAGAACCGGTTGTAAAAGAACTGGTTACCATTATCCACGACCATCTTGGCGGTGCTTTTGTGGTTGGATATAACAATGCTGCCAAAAACGGGTTGCTGTGGGAGCCCTTCTACAAGCCGGTCATTCTGGACCGTGATTTCTCCGCTTATTATCCCTCGTACTCCACCGCGTTGAAGGGAAATCTGGAAACAATTCTGACAAACTGGTCAAGGTATATGGAGTAATGATACCGAGCTGAACAGAACCGAACGGGTCTTTTGAGCGCTGATTCACTACGACAGGATGGAAACTGATTTCCGATAACATATTTTCGCATGATGAAAAAGCCGAAAAGGAACCGTAAAAAGAGAAAGGATAAAGGTTATGAAACGAGTTTTATGTACGATTCTGGCGCTTACCCTATGTTTAACCACCGCTTTTGCACTTGCGACCCCGATTTCCGCGGAAGCAACCACCGATGCATCAAAAACGAACGGACCGAGACGGATGATTTACTTCTATCCGGAAGTAGGCGAGGGAGATGCGGTTTCCCCGAAGGCTTATATGACGGTGAAAACCGATCCCGAAATTACGGGTGTCCTTACACTCGGTGATACCAATTCCTCTTTTGCAAAGCTGACCTATGGGAAAACCGACGATGGCTTCCTGACGGTAAAGCCCAATGCGGTAGACACCAGCTTTGCTGTCCGCACGACAATGACCGGTTATATGAGCAACGCAAATGCAAAGTATATAACGGTCTGCTACCGCGTTGTCGGTGAAACCTTTGACAGCGGTGAGATTCAGGCGGGACATTGGGGAGACGGCGTCAAGTTTACCAATATGCCGTTCCGCAATGGGGATGACGGCTGGAATGTTGTGACAAGCGCAGCAAGAGATACCAACGGAAACTGGTGGGGACCGAATACAAACTTCACCGTCATTTTCCCCGGACTGAAAAACGCGGATTCCTATCTGGTGATCGGTTATGTTGCTTTCTCCCCGAGCGAGGAAGATGTGGCTGTTGTGAAAGCCGGACATAACACGTGGTTGGAGACGATTCAGCACATTGCGCCCGCACCGGTGATTGACCTTGCGTCAAACACCTTCTACGAAGCGCAGACGGTTACTATTACCGCAGAAGCGGGAATGGAAATCCGCTATACGCTGGACGGCTCTGAGCCGACTGCGGAAAGCACGCTTTACACCGCTCCGCTGACGATTTCCGAAACCGCAACGCTGAAAGCCATTGCGGTAAAGGGCGATAAAAAGAGTACGGTTGTAACCCGTGAATATGTTATCAAGTCCAACGCCTGCAAGGATCCCGTTATCGAACTGCCCGGAGCATGGTTCCCGGCAGGCTCGAAATGCACAATTACCTGCGAAACCGAGGATGCAGTCATCCATTATACGGTTGACGGGAGCGACCCGACTGCAGAAAGCCCTGTTTACACAGAGCCGTTTGCTGTGGAAGGACTGGTCACCATCAAGGCAATTGCGATGAAGGAAGGTTTTACTGCTTCTCAAATTTCCAAGGTTGAGGTGAAAAAGCAGGGCAAGGATATGTACTACTGGGTGTTCTCCAACATCACAAGACATGATACGCTGAATGCGTACAAGGGTACGGACTTCTCTCTGCTGGACGGTTACAACATCGGAAACGATACCGATGGTTCGCTGAAGCTGCCGTTCAACGAATCCGGCAGAGGAAACATCCTGTCGTGGTTCAGCGCTTATGAAAAGATGGATCAGTACCCGAATGCCGCATATCCGTATGTGAAGATTTGCTACAAGAGCACGGTGGATGTGGATTTCATGGTGCATTTCGACTGGTTCAACAACTGCGAGGTTTCCGGAAAAGCAACAGCAGATGAAACCAGCTTCTCCCACAGCGCACTGGAGAAAACCGATACTTACAAAACGGTTGTTCTGAATATGGCAGAGCTCAGCCCGATTTGGGAATATCTGAAGAACGGTGTGAAATCGACCAATATTGCAGTGCAGGCAACCGGAGCGACCGCAGAGGATTATTTCAATCTGAAGTATATTGCGTTCTTCCCGACTGCCGAGGCGGCAGAGCCGTTTGATATGGTGTCCGTTCCTACTTTCTCTGTTGCGGGCGGGTTCTATAACGAAAAGCAGACGCTCGAAATTTCCTGCGCAACCGAGGGGGCAAAGATTTATTACACCACTGACGGAAGTGATCCGACCGCAAGCAGCACGCTGTATACCGGTGCAATCGAACTGACCTCGAACATGACCGTCAAAGCCATTGCAATCAAGGACGGAATGCTCGACAGTGGCGTTGTGTCTGCCGTTTACGAAATTTCGATGAAAGCAAAGACTCCGGAGGTCGACCTTCCTGCAGGAAAGTATGATACCGCAAAGACGGTTACCATCTCCTGCGCAACGCCCGGCGCAAAGATTTACTACACCACGGACGGAAGCACTCCGAGCGCGACCAACGGAACGCTGTATGAGGGACCGATTACGCTGAAGGAATCCTGCATTCTGCGCGCAATTGCCATTGCGGACGGAATGGATCCCTCTACTGTAAAATCCGTTAACTATAAGTTTGAAATCAGCGCAGAGGCGAACACCACCGGTAACAGTGGCAACAACGGCAACAGCGGGAATAACGGAGGCGAAACCACCGCAGCTCCCGAAGAGCCGAAGGAAGCCGGATGTGCGTCCGTTATCGGAATGAGCGCTCTGATTCCCGCACTTCTGGTGCTGGGCGGCGCGATGATTATCAAAAAGAAGGAAAACTGACTTTTTGAACTGACAGACAGAGAATGAATTTTTGCCACAACCGCCCGCGGGCGGTTGTGGCATCGGCGCATGATCACAAAGCACAAAATAAAACGTTCATAAAAGGAGGTCGCCATGACAAAAAAATGGAATAATGTATATAAATCAAGGCTGAAGACAGTATCACTGGCTTTGGTTTTGGTCATCGTTTTATCCTGCGCATCCTTTTCGTGGCTCGCAATCCCGACTTCAGCGGAAGGTCAGACCGGTGCGCCGAGAGATTACGGATCCGGACGGATGATTTATTTCTATCCGGAGGTTGGAGATGACGGAACGGTTTCGCCGAAAGCCTATATGACGGTGAATTCCAATCCTGAAACAACCGGCGTTCTTGCACTCGGTGATACCAATTCCTCTTTTGCAAAGCAGACCTATGGGGCAACCGAGGATGGATTTCTGACTGTAAAACCGGATAAGGTAAACACCGGTTTTGCTATCCGCACGACAATGACCGGATATATGAGCAACGCAAATGCAAAATATGTATCGGTCTGCTACCGTGTTGTCGGCGAAACATCATATAACGGAGAGCTTACGTTTGGGCATTGGGGAGGTGCAACGAAACTTACCAGTACGTCGTTCAGCAACGAGGGAAACGGCTGGAATGTTGTGACGACCGAAAACAAAGATACCGACAACAACTGGTGGGGACCGAATACAAACTTCACTGTCATTTTCCCCGGACTGAAAAACGCGGATTCCTATATTGTAGTGGATTATGTCGCTTTCTGCGCAACCGAGGAAGAGGTTGAGGCAATCAAAGCTGCGCGTGAGTCCTTTCTTAATCCTGAGCCGGAACCGGAACCCGATCCCTTTTGTGTTTCCCGTGAGAACAGAACCTATGGGAATGCGGCGGTGGGTCTGTATTTCAATCCCGAAGTCGGGGAAGACGGGACTGTTACCGCAAAAATCAAAAGAACGGTTTGCAACGGTGTTAATAACTTATCTGAAAGCACCCTGAATTATAGCAAATTTGCATCTGAGTTAAAATTTGGTGTGTCTGAAGAAGGCTTTTTGAAAATCAATACTACGCAAACGGTGAACCAGTATACAATGACGTTATCCGATTGGACCGGAACTTTGCTGTCAACGCAGGTGAAATATGTAATTGTCCGCTACAAAGTAGTCGGGGAAGCGCCATCAAGCGAAGTTTGGCTCATGGGTTCCGATTGGACAGCTCAGGAGAATAATGGACGTAGATTGGATGTAGCACTTCCTGGAGAAGCGGATGTGTGGAATACCGTTAGTGCAGAGGTCAGTGTGCCTCAGGGCGACTGGCTCGGCGGGAGCATCGGGAAGGCTCCGAAAATTCAACTTCCGAATCTGCAAAGCACCAATAGCTACTATATTCTCGATTACATCGGCTTCTGCGCCGATGAAGCTGCCCGTGATGCGACGCTTGCGGCAATTGAGCAGGCGAACAACTATGATCTCTATGGCGGTGTGCAGCTTTCCAAAACGGAGAACCGCATGATTCGTTTCGTCGGCAAGCTGGATGCATTGAACGAGAAGTATGACAAGGTCGGTTTTGTCCTGACCGCAAACGGGATGTCGTATACGATGACTGCGGACAAGGCATATACCTCCATTCTTGCGGACGGAGAACCGCTGACTGCGGAATCCGAGGGGTGCAGGTATTTCTATACCTATGCGGTTGACAACATCCCGACCGATCAGGGAATCATCCGGTTTACCGTTACGCCCTATGTATCTCTCAATGGGCAAACCGATGTGATTATGGGTGCAACCGTGTCGTTTGGCTATAACCCGACCACCAATGAACTGGTAAAATTGCGTTGACCGCTGAAAAGGAGGAATTTATGAGAACGAATTACCAAAATCCGATTTGCACTTTCATTCCGACCGATTCGGCGGATATCGTGAGAACGTCCGATATTAAGTCGGTCGAATATATCCAGGACAACGAGCAAAAAGGCGATTTTAATGACATTTTCAAGCTTGTATAATTGATAAAAAGGGAGGTCGAATTGTGATACGAACGGTTCTGCCTCCCTTTCGTATTCCTACAACGAAAAGAGGAACACCCAATGAAACTTACGGAAATAGACCCGAACCTTGCAACAAAAGGGATTGAAAACATCGATTTCTGTTGGCTCGATGCAGAGCAAAAACCGTTTCAGATCTACGGTCTGTTGCCCAAAACAGAGGATTGCTTTCAGCGCATTCCAACCGCGGTTGCCGAGACGGTCAGCCCGAATGTTGCTTCCTTCAATCACGCCCCGACCGGCGGTCGCGTCCGCTTTCAAACCGATTCCGCATCCGTTGCCATTCGTGCAACCATGCCGGAAAACGGTCTGCTGCCACACTTCACAAAATTGGGACAGTCCGGTTTCGATTTGTACCGTTGTGACGGCGGTGACTATGAACACATCGGTTCCTTTCTCCCGGATGGCAACAATGGAAGTTATCAGTCCTCCGTTCGGACAGACGGGAAACTGCATACATATATGATTCACTTCCCGCTGTTCAGCAGGGTACAAAAGCTGATGATCGGCTTGCACCCGAATGCCGAAATACTGGAGCCGGAACCTTATCGGTATAACAAGCCGATTCTGTTTTACGGCTCGTCCATTACGGCGGGGGCGTGTACGTCGCGCCCCGGAAATTCCTATCCCGCGATGATTTCCCAACTGCTGAATTGCGACTTTGTCAATCTCGGATGGTCCGGCAGTGCGCGCGCCGAACGTGCAATGGCGGAATACCTTGCAACGCTTGACCCGTTGGTCTTTGTTTATGACTATGACCATAACGCGCCCGACCCCGACTACCTGCGGGAAACGCATGAACGGCTGTACCGGATTTTTCGGGAGGCGCACCCCGATACACCCATTGTGATGGTATCGGCGCCGACCGACCCCGAACCGGAGTATCCCGAAAACCGCCAAAAGCGGAAAAATATCATTCTGCAAACCTATCGGAACGGGCTTGCGAACTGCGACGCGCACTTGTATTTTGTTGACGGGGAGCATTTGCTTGACGGAGAGCTGCAATGCGCCTGCACGATTGAAAAGACGCACCCGAATGACTTGGGATATTACCGCATGGCAATCGGCATCGGAAAAGCGGTCAGACAGGCAATTGCGGAAAGAGAGGGCAACTGACAGATGAAGCTTTCGATTCGCTCCAATGCCGTCCTGACGGTGACAAATCTCCCGCACGGTTTCGCCTGCCGCGTGAACACGGAGAATCCCGCAGGCTTTGAGCCAGATGCGAGCGTCATCTTAACTCCGAATCTCCCCGACACGGGGGACTACCTTGCCATCCATAACCACTCTCCATTTTGGTGCAGCCCGTTCTGGGGAGAGCACCTCGCCGACCTGCCGGAGCATACGCAGGAACTGCTGATCCGGCAGGCGGACGGCAGTTACCTATGCCTCCTTCCGGTCTGCGACAGCGTGTTCAAAACCGAAATCCGCGGGCATCAGGGCGCAACCTTTGATTTTGTGATGTCAACCAACTGCACGGGTGTGACCGAATGCCGCGACCAATTGGCGTTCGTCTGCATGGAGGGGGAGAACCCGCTCAGCCTGCTCCGCGCCTGTGCCGAAGCCGCCGCAGAGCAGCTCGGAAACGGGTTGCAGATGCGCTCGGAGAAGCCGTTTCCCACGGTGTTCGAGTCGCTCGGCTGGTGTTCGTGGGACGCATTTCAGATTCGCGTCAGCCATGCGGGATTGCTGGACAAAGCGCGGGAGTTTCGGAAAAAGGATGTCCCCGTCCGGTTTGCTATCCTTGACGATATGTGGGCGGATGTCCCGAAGCTGCGGACAATTCCGCCGGACACGGATTCCGGAAAAAATATAGGTGTTATGCACCATATCATGCACCACAGCCCATTGCGCCGCTTTGCGGGAGATCCCATCCGGTTTCCGAACGGAATGGATGCCGCAATTGCCGACCTCAAAGCCGAGGGCATCCGCGATGTCGGCGTCTGGTTTCCGACGACAGGCTATTGGGCTGGCTTTGACCCGAACGGGGAGGAATTCTCCCGCTATCGGGGCAGTCTGATTTTTACCAAAACCTCGGTCTTTTGTCCCGACGATGCGATTACCGTTATCGCTCCCGACCGTGAAAAGGCGGGCGCGATGTTTGACGATTTCTGCGGGCGGGTTAAAACGTGGGGCGGAGACTTCGTAAAGATTGACAATCAGGGCTTCCACAGTCATTATCGGGATGTTGCCCCCATTGGTGAGAGCGCGCGGGCGATTCACGGAGCCATCGATGCGGCGGCAGAGAAGCACTTCGGCGGTGCACTTATCAACTGCATGGGAATGCCGTCCGAATGCCTGTTCAACCGCAAAAGTGCAGTCTGCCGCTGTTCGGACGATTTCATGCCGGAAAGCCGCGAATGGTTTACAAAGAACATCCTGCAATGCGCCTACAACGGGCTGTTGCAGGGGCAGTATTATTACAATGACTGGGATATGTGGTGGACGGATGACGGACAGGCAGAGAAGAACAGCGTTTGCCGCGCCATCAGCGGCGGACCGATTTACGTCAGCGACAAGCTGGGACGGACAGACCCCGACATCCTGCGTCCGCTGTGCTATCGGGACGGAACGATTCTGCGCCCCGATGAGAGCGCAACGCCGACCGCCGACTGCCTGATGCGCAATCCCACAGCCGCCGGAATGCCGTTCAAAATCCGCAACCGGATGGGGAACTGCGGCGTGGTGGCGGCGTTCAATATCGATGCGGAAAACCGTACCGTAAGAGGAACCGTTTCCCCGACCGATGCGGGGCTTCCTGCGGGGGATTATGGTTATTACGAACATTTCACCGGAGCATGGGGATTACTCCGCGCGGGCGAGTCGTTGCCAGTGACGCTTACGAACAACGATGTATATCGTCTGTGGCGGTTCGTGCCGTACAACGAGGGGAGCGTGACCGTGCTTGGTCGGCTTGACCTGTTCATGGGTGTCGGCGCGGTCAAACGCCTTGACCGTGACAGCGTGACCTTCCGCGAGGGCGGTCAGGTCGGATTCCTCGTTGACCGCAGGGATGGCAGAAAGCCGTATTTCTACAGCGTGACATTACAGCAAGAGAAAGGTGCAAAAATATTATTTTCTACAATAATAAAATAGGAGATTGTTAATTATGAGTATGTACATTACCGTTGCGGCTGCAACAACACAAAACAAAAACGGAGCGGATTTTATTTGCACGGGAACACATGATGAGCTCGTCATTCAGGCTGCGATTGATCAGTGTGTGGAGGAGAGCAAGAACATTCTGCTTCTGAACGGTGTTTACCATATTGACGGCTTTCATGATTACTACGGGGACAACGGTCCCAAGTCTGCGCTGTGTTTTCCGAACAAGTGGCGGGAAATTGGCTTTTTCGGACAGAACCATGAGTACGGTTTTCAGAAAAAATATGACAATGGGGTGGTTCTTTACGTTTCCCAAAAGGCTTTAGAAGAAACGCGGGAGGAAAAGGATGTCATTCGTGGGGTATGGACGGATAAAGGCATTCAAAACGGTTCATCGCTCCATATGGAAAATATAGCGGTTGTGTTGGCAAACAATCAGAATCCCATCCGGTGCATTGACCTGAGAAGAACAGATCGGGTTGAAGTAAAAAATGTGACGCTTGTTTCCTATGGTGACTCCATACGCGAAAACTCCGGACATGGTCTTTGCCCTCCACCGTGTGTTCCCGGAAGGGGCTGTATCGGTCTGACAATGACCGATGGGAGCAACAACAGTTACAGCAATTACGTAAATCTTCAAACCTACGGCTTTGACGAGGGAATTCAGGTCGGCGGCGAACACGTTGTAATGATTAACTGCGGCGCGGCGGTCGGACGTTATGGCTTTACTTTCGGTAATTATGAAACGCATTGCGGTTCCAACCATCCGATTACGCTGATTAACTGCATGGACGAACGGAATATCAATCTGCCGCTGTTCAACCGTTGCGGTGATGACGATATTCATGGCTGTTGGATGCAGGGAAAGCAGGAGATATCGCTGATCAGTTTCAATATGGAGCGTGTGGAGGGGCAGACCCCCGGCGGAAAATTGGGTGATTTGATGAAAGAGGTTCATCCCGGAACATGGAGCGGAAATATTGACTTTACCGCTCAGCCTGCGTGGAATCATCTGAATGCTGTGGATTTCCAACTGTGGGAAAATGATGGTTCCGGACATGGAATCAAAACCAGAAATAACTGTCATAAGATGGTATGTGATACAAACGAAAGGCTTGGCTACTACCCGACTTACGGTCAGCAGATTTTTGATACCGACCTGAATAAAATGCTGATTTGCATTGATCCGGCTACCAAAAAGTGGGTGGATTTTGAGGGGAAAACGGTTTGATTATTTAGAACAGAAGAAGAGGAAATAATTATGATGCAATACAGACCCGAATTTCCCAATCCGCAGTTTGAGCGGCGGGATTGGATGAATCTGAACGGAGAATGGGAATTTGAAACCGACCCCGGCAAAAGCGGCGTTGCAAGGGGGATACAGAACAGAGCACATCTGACGGGGAAAATCAATGTCCCGTTCTGCCCCGAAAGCCGACTGTCCGGTATCGGAAACACCGACTTTATGGAATGCGTCTGGTATCGCCGCGATTTGGTGATTCCTGCAGAACAGGCAGGCAAGCGCGTGCTTCTGCGTTTCGGTGCGGTTGACCATGACGCGACGGTCTATGTCAACGGCATCTGTGTCGGGACGCATTCGGGCGGGTTTGTCGGATTCACATTCGACATTACCGAGTTCCTGCATGAGGGGGTCAATTCCCTCTGCGTCCGCGCGGTCGATGAGATTCGCACCTCGCACTACGGACACGGTAAACAATCAACCGATTACGCATCGGCAGGGTGCTGTTATACGCGCGTGACCGGCATCTGGCAGACGGTCTGGCTGGAATTTGTTCCTGCGGTGCGCATCAAGCGCTTCCGCCTGTATCCCGATGTTGAAAATTGTAGGCTTGGGTTCGCGGTCGAAGTGATTGGCGCAGGCAGACTGACCCTTTCCGCCGCCTATGCGGGTAAGTCGGTCGGAAGCTGTGAACTGACCGCAAACGGCGGAACTGTAACAGGGGAGATGCCGCTGTCTGCGCTCCATTTGTGGGAGGTCGGACAGGGGAGACTCTATGACCTGACCCTGACTTACGGCGGTGACACCGTGCAGAGCTATTTCGGAATGCGGAGCCTTGCCTTTGACGGAAAGAAATTTCTGCTCAACGGGAAATCGGTCTTTCAGCGGCTGGTTCTTGATCAAGGATATTATCCGGACGGCATTTACACCGCGCCGAGCGAGGAAGCGCTGATTCGGGATATTCAGATTTC
>ERZ808252.1057-NODE-1057-length-22439-cov-5.822686_pt1 | contig 22439 bp, 16 predicted proteins | sample MGYA00521242_ERZ808252 | MGnify/ENA primary metagenome ERZ808252 (study PRJEB31516, sample SAMN03275581) | gut metagenome | biome: mammalia-associated habitat; material: feces | host: Papio cynocephalus | place: Kenya | collected 2012-08-07 ...
AATTATTAAGGATGAATTTTGCTATCTCCGTCATGCGGTCTTGGTCGGCATTATCAACATCTTCATTGCCGTGGTAATACTCCACAAGGAAGCCAAGCACGTTTTCATCGGCAATAGCATCCTTTATCAAATATTTATGGAGGCAGTTACCGAAGACTTCTTTAGTCGTATGTCCGTCCACTGCATTCTGGGTAAAGATAGGCGTGCCGGTAAAACCGAATATTTGCGTGTTGTCGAAGAACTTCACGATATTCTTGTGGCAATCACCGAAATGGCTTCGATGGCATTCATCAAAAATCATCACGATGCGCAAATGGCGTATTTCCTCAATACGACTGCTATACCACTTCTTGCTGACAGCCGCATTGAGCTTTTGTAAGGTAGTGATAATAATCTTTGAATTGCTGTGCAAACGCTTCACCAGCTCGTCTGTATTGTCGGTGCTGTCAACGGCACCAGGCTCAAAAGCCTCGTATTCGGCTTGCGTCTGAGTGTCAAGGTCATGGCGGTCGACTACAAACATCACCTTATCCACGTCGTCCAACTCAGAAACAAGTTGGGCGGCTTTGAATGATGTCAATGTCTTTCCGGCACCTGTCGTATGCCAGATGTAGCCGCCTGCATTGGAGTTTTCCACACGGTCGAGAATCTTCTCCACCGCATAGAACTGGTATGGGCGAAGCACCATCAGGCATTTGTCGCCTTCATGCAATACGATGTATTTGCCGATAATCTTGCCCAACGTACACTTGTCAAAGAATACCGTAGCAAACTTCTCCAAGTCGTTGAATGGCACATTGGCTGCATCCGTCCAGTTGAAAGTGAATTTATAGCCGCTATTGGGATTGTTGGCGAAATAGCGAGTGTTTACGCCATTTGATATGACGAACAACTGAATATAGTCAAACAATCCATGAAATGAAGTCTTGTGATAGCGTTGTATCTGGTTGTACGCCTGTTTCAACTCCACGCCTCTTCGCTTCAGTTCTATCTGAACCAAAGGCAAGCCGTTTATAAGTATCGTTACGTCATAACGACACTTCTTTCTTCCCTCGACTGTAATCTGGTTGGAAACCTGAAACTCGTTCCGGCACCAATGGGTGTGGTTCAAGAATTCCACCCACAGGCGTTCTCCGCTTTCCAGCTCAAGAGGAAAGAGGTCACGCAGTTTCTTCGCCTTCTCAAAACGAGTGCTACCTTCAAGGTAAATAAGTATCTTTTCAAACTCAGCCTCCGTAAATTCTGTGCGACCGAGTTCTGCCAATTTCTTTTTGTTGTGTTTTTCCAACTGTTTCTTGAAATTGGCAGACAAGTTATTTTCCTCTTCAATGTGAACATATTCGTAGTTCATCTTTTGAAGAGTGGCAATAAGACCGTTTTCGAGGGCGGCTTCACTTTGTACGGGCATAAATTATTCAGTTTTAACGTTGCACATCAGAGAGTAGAATGAATCTTTTCTTCTTGGTCCACTTGTGCATCTGTGCCATAATTGGAGGGAATGTTACTCCTATCGGTTGTTGTCTTTTTATCTACAAAGATAATTGATTTTATGGAGAGAATACAACGACAAGGCTGTTGGTTGCAAAAATAAGACGATTTTATGTGATTTATGTGTTAATTGCAGTGGTTTTAATTGAACGGTATGATGCTGAACTTATCGGTTTGTTCAATCCCCAAGGTAATTATATTGTATTCTGTAGGAAATATGATTTCTTTTGACGTAACTATAAAAGGTATTGGAGTATTGTATTCAAACCAATAAGATTTTCCTGTTTTCGTATTTTTCAATTTTTTAGCATAGCACCAAGGGCCAATCTCTTTACTTGTCAATTTATAATGGCCGGTTAAGTCTATTAAATCTGGATAGCAGCCAAAAGTATCAATAGGCAGATTTCTCAATGTGTCTTGTATGTGTTTGTCTAAATCCTTAAAGCATATCCGTGCAGCTATTTTGCGATTTTCAAAAGTGCAACTACTAAGAGCAACTATTGTTGTCAACAATATAAGAATTAAATGAATCTGTTTCGTCAGATTCTTCCGGAGGCGTTTTGCAGACATCCTTAATCCCACCAGAAATACCATATTGTGGATCTTTTTATCAGGGAGGCAAGTGAGGTGAGATTATCTCCTTGTAGTATATCCTCGCAATATCCCAAATGTTCTTCTGCAAGTGGCATTGTGTTGCCACCAATAGGCTGGGACAAACAATACTGTATGGTGTCACTTGAAATGCACGCAACGGCAGCGCCATATTTTTGATACCAATATTTGGCTATGGCCATGTGCTCCTCAGCATCGGGGCATTCATTCCAGCCACCCATGGGTATATAAGCGAATACTTGCCATGGTTCTTTTACAGGTACTTCGACAAGATAGAGCAATGTCCCTTCCGAAAATTCAAAATGGTTGATGGCTGCTGTATTCTCTTCTTTACCAACGACATCATTTTCCCATTCTGTAGCATCGTATTCCTTTCTTACGCGTTCTATGCGCTCATTAAGAATCTCTTTCCCATTGTCGAGATTTGAATTTAATACCTTCGACTGCCATTCTTCGAATCTGACTTTGTCAGACCATTCTGCATGGTCACTAAGACTGTCATAGAAACAACTGTCCACCTCTAATATAACCGGACAAAAGTTCTCCCGCTTTCCTCTTTTATAAGCATCCTGCCACAGTCGCATTATCTTATCAGGAGACACGCTTTCTATATGTGTGAGTTTGCAGCCATGAAGAAAATTTTCAACAGACATTTGGTGTAAATCTTCATCAATGCTGTCATCGCAATTTTCTACGGCTTTTATATTGTGATGCGATATCCGATACAGTTGTACCAGCTTGATAAATCTCCAGGCGATGAATGCTCCGACAATGATGGTTGTATAATATTGTTCTCCACGTATTATTCGTGCAATCAGGAGAGCAAGGACCAATGCAAGCAAAAATCCCCATAAGAAAAGTTGTTTGCGAAGTATCCGGCATACTCCGCGCCAGTCATTAGCCCCGATGAGAGCGTTCAAATCGTTTCCCATTTTGTTTTCAGTCTTTTTCTTCCATTTGTATGCCAAAACGGAAACAATGACAACTACGAATACAGTGATAATTAATGTCTGGTCCATATACCTGTTCTTAGTACGATTATTTCTTGCAAAGATAGTGCTTTTGGCCGTCAAACAGCTATTCCATAGAGTCTTTTTCAGGAAAGAATGCAAAATCAAAGGCTTTATTTTTGTGCTTATACATTGTTCAATCGTGTCACTCGTTATGCACTGCTCTCACTGTTGCCACCGGTGTAGTCTGGTGTTTTGATTTATGTACAATCGTTCACATATCAAACATCCCATATGCGCGTCGTTTGTGAGCTTGTTCGCTTTATGTCCATCCGGTGGGGTTCTCAGAGAGTTGACACGCGTTCTGTTTGGCTCTTGATTCTGCGTTTCTTGCGGTATTTGTAAAATCAGTCTTGATTATTTCGCTTTTTGCCTTGTTTTATGTCATTTCCATGTTGATTTGTGATGGGTTTTCCTTGATTCGATTGGAATCGTTGTTGTTTCTGAAACAACTAAACAACAATATTTTCAGAAAACAAGTGCATAATCAGAGGGACAGAACTACGGCTATCGTGGTTGCTTTCTGCAAGACGAGTGCTTCCCGGATACTATTGAGGGACATCCCGGATACTATTGAGGGACTTCTCGGATAGTATATGAGAGCTTCTCATGTTTAATATGAGAAGCCGCCGGATAGAATCCGGGAACTTTTCAAGTTTGATCTTGCGATGTTAAAGTATAAGGAGCGGCCTTTTGGCCGATGCTTGTTATATGTACCGGTGTCCGGAATCGTTGTTTCTGTTCTATTTCGATGATTTTTTCAGCACAAAACGGCGCTTTTTGTTAACATTTAGAAGCTTGTTGTTTGTTGTTTTGTCAACTTGTTTCCAAGCTCTGCCTTCGCTTCAATTGTCGGCCTGATGAGCATATGGCCGGCAGAGCTGTTGCATGAAGATGGGTGGAAAACGGTTAGATTGAATTTTGTCATGTTCAAATTGAAAGACGATGGTGTTATGCTGGATTTTGTTGGAAAAAACGCCGTTATAGGAACATTTATGATGGCAATATGATGTTGTGCGATGTAAAATGGGTAATTTTGCGCCGCTTAACGAAAAGAGGCTTAGAAAATGTTGAAATACTTGGTAAAAGCAAGTACATGGCTTGCAAGCTACACATCGGTATTTGTGATAGGAATTGCCGTATTTACCTTTTTCGTGCCGGGAACGTTCAAATGGGTATCCGGCAGTACACAGACAATCATTCTCGGTTTGATAATGCTGACGATGGGTCTTACGCTGACTCCGAACGATTTCAAAATATTGGCCAAACGGCCGTTTGACATATTTATTGGCGCGTGTGCGCAGTTTGTTATAATGCCTGTAGTGGCCTATGCGTTGGTTCATGCCTTTCACTTGGAGCCGGCTCTTGCCATCGGCATATTGCTGGTGGGCTGTTGCCCCGGTGGTGTTTCAAGCAACATCATGTCGTTCTTGTGTCATGGTGATGTGGCATTTTCTGTGGGAATGACATGCGCTTCGACCATATTGGCTCCTGTGATGACTCCATTCCTGATGCAGCTTACGGCCGGTGAAATAGTGGATGTGGACACAGTGGGAATGTTTCTCAATATTCTGATTGTAACGATTATTCCTGTGTCTGTCGGGTGCTTTCTCAATTATATGTGGGGCAAAAGAGAGGAGTTTGCCGTGGTGCGTTCTTTGATGCCGGGCATGAGTGTCATTTGCCTGGCGTTTATAGTTGGCGGTGTCATCAGTACGGTTCATGACGATTTGGTGGCTCGCGGCCTGTGGCTGTTTCTTTGGACTTTTGCCGTTGTATTCTGTCACAACACGTTGGGCTATCTGTTGGGCTGGTATGCAGGACGTCTGGCCATGTTCAATACAGCCAAGAAGCGTACCATCAGTATAGAAGTGGGAATGCAGAATGCAGGTCTTGCTACAAATCTGGCAACGGTCTTTTTTGTTTCCCAGCCTTTGGCCGTATTGCCCTGCGCCATTTCGTGTGCCTGGCATTCCATTTCAGGAACGCTTCTGGCCGGCTTTTATTTGCAATATGACAAGCGCAAGGCGCGCAAGGACGCCTAATGAGCCGTTTATTTTCTGAAGAGCCGTCCCAAGAAGTGGCTCTTTCCTTTATTCTCTAAGGTTCGGATATCATACAGTCCCGGTTTTAGATTGCCGATGTCCATGTGACCGGTATAAGGAAATGTATGTGTGATGCGTCCGCTCATATCGGTGACGAGAATGTATTCTTCACGGTTTTTGGGAGGCAGCAATAGTATGTTGCCTTTTAAAGATAAAAGTCCGGTACAAGTCGATGTCGAAGCATACAGACGGGGGGCTTCGAGGCAGGCAGCATGGCTCTCGTTGCCGTAGCGATCCATGATGGTGATGGCATAGTTGGGGCGATAGGTGTCTGGTATGTCTGTTCCAAGGTCAAGGCCGGGCTTTTTCAATCCGTAGGCGACAAGATTTCTGATGTCTTCGGTATTGACGGGAAGTGAAAATGAACGGTAAACATTGTAGGTGATGTCTTTGACTGAAGAGGGCGCATCCCAGACAAGCTGTGCTTTTCCGTCTTGCCTGGCTATGTGCAGGTCTGTCGGCGCGGGCAGACTGTCGGCTTTTTCCCAAGTCAGTGCAGGTGTAAATGCCGGCGTTGTATAAAAACAGTTCTTGAGAAAATCATAAAGACCTTTTGTGTTTTCTGTGACAAAACGGCTGCGAAAATAAGCTTGGCCACTTGCTCCCATAGAACGTACTACATAGTTTTCGCGCTCTATAATGTCAAGAGGCCAGTCTTTTTGGCCTTTTGCCAGGAAGTAAGCTCCCAAACCGGGCACTATGATGCGTCCGTGAGAGTTTTCAATCCAATCTTTGGCAAAAGGGTAAAAGTGGTTGCCTTCGAAATACATCATAGGAACAAGCATATCCATCCAGCCGTTTCGCAACCAGTTTTGTGCTTCCTGATAGACAGTGGTGTAGGCGTTCCATCCCTTTGACGTATAGCGTGGCAGGTCGTCATGCTTCCCGATAGGTGAACAGCTGACACGTACCCAAGGTTTCAGCTGCTTGACAGCGGCGTGGATGGCTTCTGCACATCGGCTGACATTATTACGCCTCCATGCAGCAAGCGTTAGCCCTTTGCCGTATTTCCTGTATGTGGCCGCATCATTGAAACGTATCTCTTTCTCGGGATAGCGTATATAGTCAAGATGAATGCCATCAATGTCATAGTTGCGGGTTATTTCACTGCATATAGACGCGAGATAGTTTGCTGTAGCCGGTTCACCCGGGTTGAGCATCCAATAGTCGTTGGTCTTGATGCAAAGGCGTGGCAACCGGTGCTGCATGGCTTTGCGCCCTAAAGCCTTAGCCTTGACAAAACTGTTGCCGGGAAAGGCCACTACCCAGGCGTGCAGTTCAAGATGGCGTTTGTGGCATTCTTCTATGGCAAAAGCCAGAGGATCGTAGCCCGGAGCTTTATCGGTGTGGCCGGTCAGGCAGTCGTCCCACGGTTCGATGAGCGATGGGTATATGACAGTGGAACGTATGCGGGTTTGTAAGATTACGGTATTGAAACGGGCGGCCTGAAGACGGTCAAGAATATCGGTGAGTTCTTGCTTTTGGCGTTCTATGCCTTTGGCATTGTTGGCTTTTTCACGGGGCCAGTCAAGTCCGCCGATAGTTGTGAGCCATACGGCTCTTACTTCTCGTTTGGGAGGCTGCGCCTTGCCTGCTCCCGGCAAGCCAGAAAGTAACAGTAAAAGGCATAATGGTATGGAAAAATGTAGCTTCATTCCTTACTTTTAGCTACAAAAGTACGTTTTTCCCATGGAAGTAAAAAGTTTTTCTTACTTTTGCAAGTATGATTCGACCGATTATAATCAAAAAGGAAATATAACAGGATATGAAAAAATGGATTTTGAGTGCAATGCTTCTTGTGTTGTCAATTGCCGCAAAGGCTCAATTCGAAGCCGGAACTTCTTATTTGGGAGCTTCACTCTCTAATTTAGGCTTATCGTACAGTACAGTGGAAAAGTTCCGTTTCGGTGCCAACCTTTCCGTGGGAACGTTCCTTGCCGACCAATTTTTGGTAAAGGCAGATTTGGGCTACAATCATACCGAAGCTGTCGATGACTTTTCTACGGCCTTGATGGGACGTTTCTATTTTACGGAAAACGGTATCTTCATGGGTGCAGGTGGTGAATTTGTACACTATACCAAAAACCGCAATGATGTGATGATTCCTATAGAATTGGGTTACTGCTTTTATTTGAACCATTATGTTTCCATCGAGCCGTCAGTTTATTACAAGATGAGCATCGATGATTTCAGCGATAAAAGTGCCGTTGGTTTTAAGATCGGGTTCGGATTTTATTTTTAAGGGGCAAGCATGATAAAATGAAACGGGAGCAGGCAGATGCAGAAATGTCAGTTCCCGTTTTTCTGTATTGTAAGATGAGTGAAAGCGTAGATAATATGGTGGCATATAGAGCTCCCCGTCTTTTGATGCCTGATGGGAGCAATGCCGATGGACAGCGCATATTGCTTCATAGCTGTTGTGCCCCTTGTTCTGCTGCCATTGTCGAATGCATGTTGTCTAATGGAATGAGGCCTACCGTATATTTCAGCAATTCCAACATCTATCCCCGCAAGGAATATGAGATAAGAAAAAACGAGATTATACGTTTTTTGAAAGAGCAGGGCGTACCTTTCGTTGAAGACAGCTATGACCACGATGAATGGCTTCGTGAGGTTAAAGGATATGAAGGAGAGCCGGAACGGGGACAGCGTTGCAGTTTGTGTTTTGAGTTTCGTTTGCGCAAAGCAGCCGATTATGCTTCAGAAAATGGTTTTAAATGGCTGACTACGACGTTAGCTTCTTCACGTTGGAAAAATATCCAGCAAATCAATGAGGCCGGCATTCGTGCAACAGTTCACACGCAGGTGCTTTTTTGGCAACAGAATTGGCGAAAGGGAGGGCTTCAAGAACGGCGCAATGAGCTTTTAAGGCAAAATGCTTTCTATAATCAGCAATATTGTGGTTGCGAATATAGTGCAACGCGGCTTAAAGACTTTCTTTAAGCCGCGTTTGAGTTGCGTACAGTAAACATAGAGCGTTTCGCAAGGCTCTTGATTAGAAAAGTTAATCTTTTTTGGAGGGTTTCTTACCTTTTTTGGGCGTTGACAATTTGTCCATCATCTTTTTTTCAAGTCGATAAACGCGCATGATTTGCTTGGGGCTGAGGAATTTTCGGTATTCGCTATAATATTTTTCGCGAATGTCAAGAATTTTGTGGCTATGGGAGAAATTGGCCTTGATGGCAGCTTCGGTTGCCTCTTCAGTCATTTCTTTCTTCTTTTGAGGCGGACGTTTCGGGCCGAGTGACCACATTTCTTTTTGACATTGTAGGTAGGTAGCCATAAACTTTGAGGAAGTTGTTGCATCCATCTTCATTTCTTTTGCGATGAATTTGGCTTGTCTTTCTGCCAAGGCTTCGCGTTTTGCCTGGCGGTCTTGTGCTTTTTGTGCAGATGCTGTGTTGTACTGTGCCGTTATGGCTAATACAAAAGCGATTGTAATGATGATTCTGTTCATGGTTAAAATGTTTTAGTTGTTATACTGTTGGTTTAAGAAGATATCGTCTTGGTATGTTTCCAGCAAATAGGCCTGGTCGTCTTGGCTTAGGTTGTCGAAAGCCTGCTCAATGTTTCCTTGCATGGCGGTTGCAGTCTCTTCCCATATTGCATGTATGGCGAAGAACAAAAGGACGGAAGCTGCTATTGTCAGTAAGGTGCGTTTGATGGCCGGCAATTCTCTTTTCCGTCTATGGTGCGTTTGCTTCGGTTTAACGGTCTGTTTCAAAATGTTGCTTTCCAAAGTCTTGAAAAAGTCTTCGGGCACCGTATAAGGCAAATTTCCTTTTTGATTGTTGTAAATAGGTCGTGATTCCATATGCATGTTGGTTGTTATGCGTTCATGAATTCCATGATTTTCTTTTTGGCGATGTGGTAATTTACTTTGACTGTTGCCACGCATGAGTCTGTTATTTCTGCGATTTGTTCATATTTGAGCTCATCGTAGTAACGAAGATTGAATACGAGCTTCTGCTTGGTTGGCAGCGATTGGATGGCTTTTTGCATTTTGACAGCCTCAATGTCGTGATAGTCGATGTAATCATCGCTTTTCATGTCGAAGAGATTGTCATCGGCGTCGTCCAGTGAGACAATGTCATGTTGTTTCCCTATCAGGCGCAGTGCTTCGTTTGTCGCGATGCGATAGATCCACGTCGAGAGTGAGCTTTCTCCTCTGAATTGTCCGATTGAACGGTAGATACGCACAAACGTTTCCTGTGTTGTGTCTTGCGCGTCTTCGTGTGAAACCACCATTCTTCTTATGTGCCAGTAGATGGGGCGCATATATTTTTCCAGGAGTTTGCGAAACCCCTCTTCCGGCTGTTCTTTTATGAGGTGAACGATATTTATGTCGCTGTCTGCTGTCATGAGTGTATCTGATAGATGGTTTTGCCTCTTCTTTTTGTGGGCATTCATCTATATTGACCTCATGAAAGTGAGAAGGTAAAATTACCTGTGGTTTTTTATTTGTTTATTTCAGACCTTTTGGCATGTTTTCACCGAGCCAGTCCAATATCTTGTCGTGCAAAAGTGCGTTTGTCGCTACTATGTTGTTGGTGTTCAGAATGTCTTCTCTGCCAAAAAAGTCGGTTACTTTTCCACCGGCCTGCTTTACAATGAGTGCTGCGCCCATATAATCCCAACGTCCGATAAAGCTTTCAAACCAAATGTCAAAGCGTCCGGCAGCAACGTAACACATGGCGGCGGCCGCCGAACCCGGCATTCTCAGGCAAGCTGCTGTTCCATAGAGACGGTCATACAAGTGTGCACCGGTAGCTTTGTATTCCATGGTGTTGTATGGCAGTTCCAGTATGGCGTAAGCATCTTCCATGCTGTTTATGCCACTTACCCGGATGGGATGTCCGTTTAATGTTGACGGCCCGTCTTTGCTGGCGGCATAAAGTTCGTCACGGCAGACTTCGTAGACAACGCCCAACAGTATTTCCTTGTTTGAACAAAGTGCGATGCTGATGCAATAGGGCGCGTTGTCGCGTATAAAGTTTGTGGTGCCGTCAAGTGGGTCGATTACCCATTTCAGTTGCCTTTCTTCGTTTGTCCGGATGGTTCCTTCCTCAGTGATGAAACCCGCTTCTGGCAACAAGATTTTCAGTTTGTCTACGATTTGCCGCTCCGATTCACGGTCAACATAACTGACGTAATCGTGCGTGTGCTTTGTCTCTACTTTATGTGCATCGAAGGTAAGGCGCGCTTCTCTAAGAAACGTGCCTCCTTCGCGTGCTATATGTCCTACTTTTTCAGTCAGTATGTGCAAGTCTTCCATCTGCTTTCATGATTTGTCATGCAGGGCTTTTATCAAACATATTCCTGCCAGCTTTTGATTTGCAGGTCGTTTTCATCAAGAGTGCAGAATGCTTCGACAAACGCTTTTGCCAGTCTCACATTTGTCATCAATGGTATGTTGTGGTCAATGGCACTGCGTCTGATGCGATAGCCGTTGGTGAGTTCGCGTTTTGTGTTGTTTTTGGGAACATTGATGATAAGGTCGAATTTGTGGGCCGCAATCATCTGCAATACATTCTCATTTTTTTCTTCGTCAGGCCATGCAACGGCTGTTGCTCTTATTCCGTTTTCGTTCAGGAATTGTGAAGTGCCTTCCGTGGCATAAATTGTAAAACCTTTTTCTGCAAGCTTCTTGCAAGGTTCAAGCATATCAACTTTGCCTTTTGCTCCGCCCGACGATATAAGAATGGATTGTTTGGGCAATTGATAGCCTGTGGCAATCAGGGCGTTGAGCAGGGCTTCGTTGAAGTCGTCACCCAGACATCCGACTTCTCCTGTGCTTGACATGTCAACACCCAACACCGGGTCGGCGTTTTGCAGGCGTGCAAACGAAAACTGCGAAGCTTTGACACCGATGCGGTCTATGTCGAATTCACCTTTTCCTGCCGGTGTGTACGGGGCGTCAAGCATGATTCGTGTGGCGGTCTCGATAAAGTTATGTTTCAATATCTTGCTGACGAATGGAAATGAGCGTGAAGCGCGCAGATTGCATTCGATTACTTTCACTTGGCGGTCTTTGGCCAAGTATTGTATGTTGAAAGGTCCGGATATGTTGAGCTCTTTGGCAATTTTGCAGGCAATTTTCTTGATTTGCCGAACTGTAGAGAAATAAATGTGCTGCGCGGGAAATACCATTGTGGCATCGCCCGAATGCACTCCGGCGTATTCAATGTGCTCTGAGATGGCATATTCCACGATTGTTCCGTGGTCGGCTACGGCATCGAATTCTATTTCTTTGGTGTCTTGCATGAATTGTGATACGACAACGGGGAATTCCTTGCTTACTTCCGTGGCCATTTCGAGGAAGCGTTCCAGCTCACGGTCATTGTAGCATACGTTCATCGCTGCACCCGACAGGACATACGATGGCCTTACCAGAACGGGATAACCGACTTTGCTTACAAAATCCTTGATGTCGTCAAGCGAAGTAAGTGCGCGCCATGCAGGCTGATCTATGCCGAGTTTGTCGAGCATGGCTGAAAATTTGTCGCGGTTTTCAGCGCGGTCGATGTCAATAGGAGATGTGCCTAATACGGGAACACCTTGTCGGTAGAGCTTCATGGCCAGATTGTTGGGAATTTGTCCGCCTACGCTTACAATTACACCGCGCGGTTGTTCCAAATCAACGATGTCGAGTACGCGTTCGAGACTCAGCTCATCAAAATAAAGGTGGTCGCACATGTCATAGTCGGTGCTTACCGTTTCAGGGTTGCAGTTTATCATGATTGTTTTGTAGCCCAGACGGCGTGCCGTGTCAATGGCATTGACCGAACACCAGTCAAATTCCACGGAAGAACCGATGCGATAGGCTCCGGAGCCAAGAACTACGACCGATTTCTCATTCTTGTAATAATCGATGTCGTTTACATCGGAAGCATAGGTCGCATACAGATAATTGGTCAGCTCGGGATGCTCTCCGGCAACGGTGTTTATGCGTTTGATGGCGGGGAACAATCCACGTTGCTTGCGGTTTTTGCGTACTTCAAGATTGGCTTTTTCCATATTGCCTTGTGGTTTCAGCACAAACCGGGCTATTTGGAAATCACTGAAACCGGCCGTCTTTACCTCGCGCAAGAGCTGATCCGAAATTTCGTCGAGTGAGTTTTTGCTTTGAAGTATATGTTTCAGGTCGACAATGTGTTTCAGACGTTCCAGGAACCATTTGTCTATTTTCGTCAGTTCTTCAATGCGTTCTATGCTGTAGTTCTTTTCCAGAGCCTGAGCTATGGCGAAAATGCGCAGGTCGGTTGGATTTTGCAGTTCTTCATCAAGGTTGTCGAAATGTAAGTGCTCGTTTCCCACAAACCCGTGCATCCCTTGTCCTATCATGCGTAACCCTTTTTGAATCATCTCTTCGAATGTTCGTCCGATCGACATGACTTCGCCTACGGACTTCATTGACGATCCGATAAGACGGCTCACACCGGCAAATTTGGTCAAGTCCCATCGGGGTATCTTGCATATCATGTAGTCGAGTTCGGGAGCTTCATAGGCCGAGTTGGGCGTGCCCATTTCGCCTATTTGGTCAAGCGTGTAGCCCAAGGCTATCTTTGCGGCCACGAAAGCCAGGGGATATCCTGTGGCTTTGGAGGCGAGTGCCGAAGAACGGCTCAGGCGCGCATTGACTTCTATAATGCGATAGTCGTCTGTGAGCGAATTGAAGGCAAATTGTATATTGCATTCGCCTATGATGTTCAGATGGCGTACACACTTGACCGAAATTTCTTGCAAAAAGTTCACTTGGCTGCTTGACAGCGAGCACGTTGGAGCTACGACGATGGATTCGCCCGTGTGTATGCCCAGCGGGTCGAAGTTTTCCATGGATGCAACAGTGAAGCAATGGTCGTTGGCGTCGCGTATCACTTCGAACTCTATTTCTTTCCAGCCTTTCAATGATTCTTCGACCAGAATTTGCGGGGCAAACGTGAATGCGCTTTCGGCTGTTTCCTTGAATTTTTCCTCATCGGGACAGATGCCTGAACCTAACCCTCCCAAGGCATAAGCCGAGCGTATCATGACTGGATAGCCCAGTGAGCGAGCGGCTTGCAATGCGTTGTCCATGCTTTCCACTGCATGGCTGCGGGGCGATTTGAGGGCTGCTTCGTCAATCTTCTTGACAAAAAGGTCTCGGTCTTCGGTTTCCATGATGGCTTCAACGCTTGTTCCAAGCACGGCAACCTTGTATTTTGCTAATGTACCGTTGCGATAAAGTTCCGTTCCGCAATTGAGGGCGGTTTGACCGCCGAAAGCCAGCAAGATGCCGTCGGGACGTTCCTTTTCAATGATTTTGGTAACGAAATGGGTGGTTACAGGTAAAAAATATACGGTGTCGGCAATGCCTTCTGACGTTTGAATGGTTGCGATGTTCGGGTTCACGAGAACTGAACTGATGCCTTCTTCGCGCAGCGCCTTCAGGGCTTGCGAACCGGAATAGTCAAACTCTCCGGCTTGTCCGATCTTGAGTGCGCCTGATCCCAATACGATGACTTTCTTGATATGCTTTTTCATGCAGTGTGTTGGTGTTGAAATAAAATGACTTGTGAAAACTTGTGATTCCTAAGTCCAAAGATACGGCTTTTCCCCTCGCCGGTGTTTCGTTCTGCGTGATATTGTAGTGCGGCTAAGCTTTTTTAACAGCCTCATGCGAAAAGGCCGCGAATCAATACTGTTCGCGGCCTTTCGTATAGGGGGTGTTTTTAAAAGAGGAGGTAGTTAATGCGAAAGGATAGGTTGCAAAAATCACTTCTTCCCGTTCAAATATTTTCGTGCTGTTTCGATAATTGTATCAATGTTGCGCGCCATGTCATCGCGTGTCATATTGACGATGACATCTGGCTCTATTCCAAATTCTATGGGGTTCATATCCTTGTCAAACATGGGGCAGGCCGAAAAACGTATGGACCATCCGTTGGGCAGTTCCGAGCTGAACGGCAAACCTCCGCCTCCGCCTGTACGCGCTCCCATGAGCAGAGTGTTGGGGCAGGCTTTCATATATGCGGCAAAGCTGTTGGCGGCACTGTAGCAACGTCGGTTGGTCAGCACGACGACGGGCTTTTGCCAGCGCATGCCTTCGGCCGGTTTCAGTTTGACCGGCTGTGGATCAGAAAAGTCGTTGTGTCCCTTTCCGGTCTTGTGACTGATGTAACCGCCTACGATGGTTTCGTTTGTGAAGCATTCGGCCAGAGCCTGAGCTGTGGTCAGCAGACCGCCTTGGTTGTTGCGTATATCTACGATAAGCCCGTTGCAGATGGCTAATTTGGAGAAAATGGAACTGAGGTTGCCGCTTCCTATTCCGCTGTTGAACGATCCGCAATAAATGTAGCCTATGTTGTCATTGAATATGCGATATTTGATGCCGGCTGTCATGTAATAATCGGTACCAAGATAGAGGCGGTGGATGCTGTCGCTGAAATTGGCCGGATAAAGCTCGTACCAGTCCCAAAAGCGGGCTGTGTTGAACGAAGAGGAAAGGTTGACGTGGCCGTCGCGCAGTTCGCGCAACATTTTGGCGCATACATCGAAAAATTCTTCTTGCGACATATTTGCGACAACCATCTGCCGGTAATAGCCGTTTACCTCATTCCAATCAAGCCCGTAGGCTTCGGCTTTTTCAGGGAAAAAACAGTAACGCTCGTCTAAAAGTTTCCAAAGCGCATCGAAGTTGCCTTGCGGAGAGTCGTCGAAGGTCTCTTCGGTGACGCATGAGGAAAATGATAGAATGAGCAGCAGGGAAAGTAGCGTGGCAGGGATTTTTGCTAATGATTTCATGGCCTGCTTTTTTTTGAAGGAGTTGTATGTGTATCTTTCACAAGATAAAAATTCTTGACATAGCCTATCAGCAGCAAATGACTCCAATCGTGGATTTTCAAATTGTTGATGCGATTCTGTCTGATGGCACCCAAATAGCCTATTCTGAACGTCCCGGCTTTATTGAAAGGGATGTCGGCCGTTAACAATTGGTTGAAAGTGAGGGCCTGAAACGGATGCGTAACACATATGTTGTGGTCGTATTGACCGAGTGAGAATATTTCGTAGTACGACTGCCCGTAGTTGGGCGAGAACATGAGGCCTGTCAGTGGCACTTCGGCCTGATAGCGAAGGGCAATGGTCTTGCCGGCCAGCCTAAGCTTGTAGATGGCTGCGGCCGACAGGTTGATGTCGGCCGATAGCCGTGCCTGTGCCGGATTGTTGCCGTTGCGCATATTGTAGACAAAACCTCCGTGAAAGCCAATGCCTCCGCCTAGCTGCAAACGCAGGGTGGGGCAGATTTGGTGGTTATAGTGCCAGGTGACATTCCAATCAAAAAGCCCCGACAGTTCTTTCCCGTCTTCTGAACGTGAATGCATGTAGGCAAAGTTGCCTTGCATCAGGTTTTGCACTGATATTCGGCCGTCCAGAATGCGGGTCATCCGCATGTTTTCGCGCAGAAGCCGGACCTCGGTACCGGTGTAGCTTTCCTGCGAAAGATAGGTGTCGAGAGCATGACGGTAGCCGGTTGCCAACATGGTAGAATGCATGCGCAGCAGGTTGTTGCCGGCAGGCTCGGGAAAGCTTGTACTCAAGGTTTTCGTGCTTATGACTTCCTGAGCCGCGCAGAATGGCATGCAGGCGGCAAACATCAATACTATATATAGCAACTTCTTGTTCATTCAAACGGCCGTTAATCAAACAGTCTCATCTGCCCGTTTATTTCGTCACGTATTTCATCGTCTGTCTTGCCTTTGTCGGGATCCAGATCTTCCTGGTGAAGATTTTCGGTGTCATTGTCTTTGTCAGGAGAGTCGTTCCTTTCTTCCGGGTGGCGCACCGGTTCTATCTCTTCAATGGTTGCTATGCCCAAGGTTGTAAGCCTTTTTCCTTTGGCCTTATACCCTTTGATGCCAACAAAGTCGTCAACTTCGATTTCTTCCGGCTCTTGATGGGTTTCGGGCTTGAAAGTGATGCGGATGCGCGGATATGGCTCGTGCGTAAGGATGCACAAGCGGTTGTTGTCATTGTCACCCAAAAAAGAGTGCGGTCTGTTGCTGCTGTCGAGCTGGAAACGTTTCAGATAGGGGTAGTTATTGTTGTCGGCATCGAAGACCACTGCGCTCCATATGGTGCCGGCATCATATTTTCCGATATAAAGGATGTTGGTCTCGTAGTGGTTGTTCAGGTCGATGTCGGTAGTATGGTAACTTCCGTTTTCGAGTATGACCAGAATGCGGTCGTTACCGCCGAATTCGCCCAAATATTTGCCGTGCTCGTCGTAATTGAGGCGATGTACATCACTGTCAAACCAGACTTTGCGCCCTCCGAGAGTGGAAACGCCATGCGATTTTAAGACAATGCGGTATACGGGATTTCTTGTGACGAGGTTGCCACAGCTTTGACGCGTTCTGATGGTCAGATCTGCAAAGTTGATGTCAAAACAAAGGCGTTTGAGCCTCGGCTGTGGGCGCAAGGTTACTTTTACGATTTCGGCTTCTCCGTTAGGATTGGCCGAGAAATAGGCAATGCGGCTTCCTTCCGTTCCTTTTGTCAGGTCGTATTCGCGATCGCGCAAGATGGATGTGATGTTGAAGCGTTTCATAAAATGCGAGCCCTTTTTGCCGTCACGGTAGATGACATTGTAAATGGTACGCTTGTCGTCCTTTTTGAAAATGGCGATGTGTATGATTTCAGCCTTGTGCCCTTCGGCTTTGCTTCGTTCCGTTTCTCCGACGAATAGTTTGTCTTGAATGCGCACCACCTTGTAGGTGCCGTCACGGTAAAAGATGATGACATCGTCGAGTGGCGAGCAATTGGACACAAATTCGTCTTTTTTGAGCGAAGTTCCGATGAATCCCTCTTCGCGATTGATATATAGTTTTTCGTTGGCTTCAATGACTTTTGTACGTTCTATCGTGTCGAAAGAACGTATAACGGTGCGTCGCGGATACGCTACGCCATATTTTTCTTTGATGAGCTTGAACCAGTTGACTGTCACTGCGACCATATTCAGAAGGTCATTGTCAATCTTGGCGATATCCTCTTTCATCCGGCGGATGCCTTCTTCAGCTTTGTCCTTGTTGAATTTCAAAATGCGCGCCATGCGTATCTCCATCAGTTTGAGAATGTCTTCTTTGGTCACTTCGCGCACCATTTCGGGGTAGTACGGTGTAAGCCGCTCGTCAATGTGCTTGCAGGCCGCATCCATCGAGGGCGCATTTTCAAAGTCCTTGTCCTTGTATATGCGTTCGTTGATGAAAATGGCTTCAAGACTGGCAAAATGGAGGCTTTCGGTGATTTCGTCACGTTTTATTTCGAGTTCTTTTTGCAAAAGTTGTCGCGTAGTATCTACCGAATGGCGCAAAACATCACTGACACTGAGAAACCGGGGTTTGCTGTCTTCTATGACGCAGCAGTTGGGCGATATGCTTACTTCGCAGTCGGTAAAAGCGTAAAGTGCATCAAGGGCTTTGTCCGAACTTGTGCCGGGTGATAAATGGATGACGATTTCAGCTTTTGCTGCTGTATTGTCGTCAACTTTGCGCGCGTTGATTTTCCCCTTTTCTATGGCACTGCGTATGGTATCGATAATGGCCGATGTCGTTTTGCCATAGGGGATATCGCGGATGACAAGCGTCTTGTTGTCGAGCTTGTCTATTTGGGCACGAATTTTTACGTTGCCTCCACGTGTGCCGTCGTTGTAGTGGGACACGTCGATGCTTCCACCCATGAGGAAATCGGGGTAAAGCTGGAAACTTTCGCCCTTGAGGTAACTGATGGCCGCATCGCAGATTTCATTGAAGTTGTGTGGCAATATTTTGGACGATAGTCCGACAGCTATCCCATCGGAACCTTGAGCCAGCAGCAAGGGAAACTTGACGGGCAGAGTGACAGGCTCGCGATTGCGGCCGTCGTACGAAAGTTTCCACTCGGTTGTTTTGTCGTTGAACATAACATCGAGCGCGAGTTTCGAAAGCCGTGCTTCGATATATCGTGGTGCGGCAGCACCATCGCCGGTCAGAATATTGCCCCAGTTGCCCTGGCAATCTACCAGAAGTTCCTTTTGGCCTATTTGAACGAGTGCACCATAAATCGAAGCATCGCCGTGTGGATGGAATTGCATGGTGTGCCCCACGATGTTTGCCACTTTGTTATAGCGACCGTCGTCCATACGTTTCATTGCATAAAGAATGCGACGCTGCACGGGTTTCAGTCCGTCAGCCAGATGGGGAACAGCGCGGTCGAGGATAACATACGAGGCATAGTCGAGAAACCAGTTTTCGTACATGCCTGAAAGACGATGCTTTAAACTTTCATCGTGTGGGTTGGCAACTTTGTAGGCGGAGTGTTCCAATGGGGCATTATCGTCTTCTGTCATGGCTATCATTAAGTGAGGTGTGGTGTGTCAACAGCCTGCTGCCGGGTTTTTCTGCCGGCGTAGGCTTTGTTTTACAAAAGTACGATTTTAAGATGAAACGGCCAACTCACTTGTTTTTCTTTTGGCTTTTATTTTTTGCTTGCAGGCGAAAAAACAAAAGGCAGGCCGTTCATGTTGCGGCCTGTCTTGCAAATGGAAACTTTTTATGACTGTTTTACAGACTGTTCTTGAGCTTCTTTTTCGTCGCGGTTTCTGTTCCGGTCTGAACCGTGTGCTTATTCACAGTTTCGAGCTTTTCTACTTTAAAGTTAGGTGCATGTACAATAAATGATCCATCGAAATCTCTATAAAGTAGCTCTTTGCTGGTGATGATGCCGCATTTGATGGTGGTGGGCTGGATTATTTCAATACTGTCGATTATGCATTCGGGCAGGCAATCGACAACTGCATTGGCCAATGCAACGTTTACTTCTTGCTTACTACCTTTTCCAGACTTCTTTTTCAAGGATTTGGCAAGTGTATAAATGTCTCTAGGCGTTCCATAGCTGATTTGCTCTCCGTTTTTATTGCCGTTTCTCTCCACATAGAAATAACATCCTTTTGTGTCGCACAAGGCTCTGACGGAGAATCTGTAAATGCCCGGTGCAAGGTTGGAAAACAATTCGTCATAGGTATAGTCTTCAATGTCGCTATCGTGAACCCAGACTGCTGCTCCCGTATTGTTGTAACCGGAAAAGGCCTGATAGCATTTTTCCCAGACTTTGTTGTTGGGTGAGTGCTTCTTTTTTGTTGTCAGGATATACTCCCGTTTATTGCTAAAGGCATTGTCGAATCCGTGTATAAGTATGGTTCCGGATGCAATGACGGCTCCCACCGAGATAATCCATACAATGATCCAGAGGCATCTTTGCAATGTGCTCATGGATTTTGCCTTGTTGCGCAGGCGCAGGAAATGGTGCGTCAGGCAGTAGATAGGGATGATGCAGCAAATGAAACCAGCGATGATGAGCATCCAGAAGCTAAATGAGCAGTAAGAGGGGAGAAATACGAAGGCGTTTTCATCGAAAGGAGTGAAAGTTGCAAAAACAGTGCCGAAGCTGATGACACCGACAAGGGCGAGAATGGTAAGGACGATAAGCCCGACAAGACATCCAGCGAATGCCAGGACAACGAAACCGCCGACCAGGTAGAGTGTGATTTTGAAGATGGTCATGCAAATGCCAAGGATGCTGTTGATACCGGTGCGCCCGGTCGTACAGGTGTTGGCTGCATCGTTGTTGCCCATGATGGTTTGTGCAATATTGTCGGGAGTTACTTCACGGCCTTCCATCAGGAGAAAATCCTCCGGTGTGCGTGCCAAAGGCACTATTATCCACATGGCGATATAGGCAAGCAGGATGGTGAAAGATGTCAGCAGGCAAAGTATGATGACAAGCAAACGCCATAATAATACGTCACCGCCGAAATAATGGGAAAGGCCCGACATGACACCTCCGAGCATTTGGTCGTTGGGATCGCGAAACAATTTCTTCTTGGAGATGCCTTTTGATGTAGTCTTGGTGGCATTTTGTGCGGCTCCTGCTTTTTCTCCTTCGTTATCATTGTCGGTCATTTGTTCGGGAGCTCCGATGCGTTTGATAATGTCTTGAACGTGTTCTATGCTGATGGCCTCGATGCCTTGTGTCTTGAGCTCTTCAAAGAGTTCTGCTATGCGCCGTTCTATATCATCTGCGATTTCTTCTCCGCCTTCTTGTTTGCAAAAATAGGCACGGAGCGATTCTTCATACTTTTTCAAAAGTTCGTATGCATCTTCGTCAATGGCGAAAAGCGAACCGAAAAGGTTAATCGTGATATTCTTTTTCATTTTCTGTTATATTTGAGTTGATGGTGTTTTTGGGATGATTGTTTTTAAGGCACTCAACGGTGCTTGATAGTTCGCGCCATGCCGTGTCAAGTCCGGTCAGCCAGTTGAGGCCTTCATCTGTGAGGGCGTAATATTTTCTTGGTGGCCCTTGCTGCGATTCTTTCCATTCGTAACTGAGCAGGCTGTCTTTTTTCAGGCGTGTGAGCAGAGGGTAAAGTGTCCCTTCCACTACAAGCAGGTTTGCGTCTTTCAGCCGGCGAATAATGTCGTTTGCGTATGATGGCTCTCCACGGAGCAATAGCAGTACGCAATACTCAAGCATGCCTTTTCGCATCTGAGATTTGGCGTTTTCTACATTCATGCTGTCTGTTTTATTATTGTTGTGTCAATGTTTGGTTGTCTCTCAAAGCATGCGTATGAAGCAAGCTACTTTGTTATACTGCAAAAGTAACAATTTAATAGTACTATGCCAAACATAGTACTATTAAATATCTTGTTGATTACAAAGATTAACGATTGCGAGCAACCTGGGCTGCAATGCTCGTTATAATAGAGAGCATGTCAATAACAGTTGTGCCACTGAGCAAATCCGGACCATATAAATATGTGCGCGCGCGTGCGCGCGAGGCGGATTTTTGTCATTGATATTTGGCATTAGTATGCCTTGAAGTGAAGGACCGAAAAATTGTTCTTGATTTTTCCCTGATTGTTGTTTTGTGACAGTCTCAAGAATGATTTTAGGCAGCGTAATCTGCATCCGTATTGTCGCAATCCTTTCTATTCGGTAAGACCTTGGGTGTCGGATGTTTGCAGGCTTCTTTTTTTTGCGTATTAAATGCCGCTCGAAGTTGTAAAATAAATGTAATTTATTTTTGTGGGGGCGTGATTTATTATATCTATATTTGCGATTGAAATAATATTCTATATGAAAGACGCGTTACAATGTAGTTCCGCGTTATGTGATGCTGCATGTGATATACCGGCTGAATAAACAGCCTAAAAAGATACAATGATTTAACCTAATTCGGTTTCTTCAGCCGGTTGGCAATAATATTTGGTGGCACGCAAAAGATGTCGTAAGGCACTGACAAGTTCTTGCGTTTCTTGCAGCATGTTCAAATAAAGCAAGTCAAGACGGATATTGGTCCCTGTTTTGCTGTAGTTGATTTGTTCTTGATGGCGCATGGCTGAAAGGCGGCTTTTCATCGAGTTGCCTTCGTCCAGGAGAATGTCTATTTGACTATAATCCTGGCATTTGATGATTTCTTCGGCCTTTTCAATCATTTCGATTACTTCGTCGCGAATAGGCATGAAAGCATGGACATATTCCTTGGGTAGCGGACTGAAATTGTTGTCGACATGCTCCATGCAGGGACCCAACATACGTTTCAGGCAGTATACGAGTTGTGTAACGCTGTTGCTGCCCAGATGGAACCATGTGTTTTTCTTTACAGCTTCATAATAATCAATCATGCGAGTTCCGGCAATTTCTTTTTGGCGGGACTTGAGCCAGGCGTTTTTTGTCAGGCTCAATTCTTCGGCAGCACGGCGAAGTTCTTTGATGTTTTCCGACATCAGGCCATCGGTAATTTGATAGTAACAATCGCGGGCAGATGCAAGTACACGACTATGAGTGATGGCGATATGCCGGTTGAGCAGTTGCAGTCTTCTTTGTTTGTCCTGTGTCTTAATCATTTCGTTGTATATGGCATCGCAAGTGTCTTCGGGTGCTTTTTCCTTAAAGCGTATGCTGCTATGTACCAGAATTGTTATGACTATGGCAACGATTACAGTCATGGCAATTGGACCTCCGAAATACATGATGCTTGTAATGACGAAGCACAACATGAAAGCTCCCGCAGCGGTTATAAACCAACCTCCGATGACCGAGAAAACACCGGTGATGCGGTATACGGCACTTTCGCGTCCCCATGCGCGGTCTGCCAATGAGGTTCCCATAGCCACCATGAAAGCAACGTAAGTTGTAGAAAGTGGCA
>ERZ808252.1059-NODE-1059-length-22412-cov-4.977233_pt1 | contig 22412 bp, 17 predicted proteins | sample MGYA00521242_ERZ808252 | MGnify/ENA primary metagenome ERZ808252 (study PRJEB31516, sample SAMN03275581) | gut metagenome | biome: mammalia-associated habitat; material: feces | host: Papio cynocephalus | place: Kenya | collected 2012-08-07 ...
GGTTTTATGCGGCCTGCGAGTACTTTTCTTTTTATTCAACTGTCAAACTCCCGGGAATGGCATCGGGCGGATCTATGGCTTTTTTGATATCAAACAGGCACAATAATAAATTGCCATTTTATATAAAATATGGTATACTTATTATAATGTGGATGGCAGTTATGTTTTGAATTGCCAAATAGAAAAGGAGGACATTATTTTGAAAAAGAAGACAGCAAAATTGTTAGGTCTGGCTCTTGCAGGATCCATGCTGGTAAGTATGGCTGCACCGGGAGCAGACGCAGCAACTAAGATGACAATCAGCAAGAAAAAAATTACCATCGCTGTAGGGGAGAAAGCAACGATAAAGGTAAAGAAGACCAAAAAGAAAGTAAAATGGTCTGTAACTTCAGGAAAGAAAGCGGTAAAGCTGACAAAGAAGAAAAAGACAAGTGTGGTAGTGGTGGCAAAGAAAACAGGAAAAGCAGTTGTGGCAGCAAAACTGGGAAAGAAAATAGTAACTTGTAAAGTAACGGTTACAGCAGCAAAGAAAGAAGCAGAAGCAACATTGGCACCGGAAACAACGGCAGTGCCAACACAGGTTCCGGCAACTACCGTACCGACTGTTGTGCCGACAGCAAGTGCAGCACCGACGGCAACCGTTGCTCCGACTTCAACACCGACGGCTACTCCGTCAGCCGTACCGCAAGAAACGGCTACATCGGAGCCAACGAAAGATCCGACACAGTATGAAGGTCTTGATACAAGCTGGATCGATCCTGCGAAACCAATGGTAGCATTTACGTTTGATGACGGCCCGGTTGGCTTGAAAGAGACAGCAACAACAAGTATGCAGATTCAGGATGCCTTGGCAGAAGCAGGCGCACATGCAACATTTTTCTACATCGGTTCCCGTATTGATGACGCCGGTAGAAAAGAGGTTGAAAGTGCTCTGACCAGAGGATTTGAAATTGGGAATCATTCTTATGGATGGAAGAATATGTCCAAAATGGATCCGGACGAAATTGCAGAATCCGTAGATGAAACCAATGCTGTTTTGACTGAGATTTCCGGCTATAAAAATATTTTATTCCGTGCACCGGAACTTGCGATCAGCCCTGACATGAAAGCGACGATCAAGGCGCCATTCATAAACTGCAGCATAGACAGTAAAGACTGGGACAAGGCGACGACAGAACAGATCATTAAAAATGTGGAAGCTGCGGAAGACGGAGATATCGTATTGATGCATGCTACAGAGAAAAATACCGTAGAGGCACTTCCAACCCTCTTGCAGTATTTTAATGAAAAGGGATACCAGATTGTTTCTGTATCCGAACTCTTTGCTGTAAAAGGCATAAAACTGGAAGCAGGAAAAGCATACAGTTCTGCTAAATAATGTAAATAACATACAGAAATTCTATTAGCCGGAAGAGACATTGGAAAAGCAATGTCTCTTTTTGGCTGTGATGAAGCGGGGGAAGAAAGACAAAAAAACGAATCTTTCTTACAGCAGGTATTGACTTTTGAAAATGAACGTGAGACAATAAATACCGTGTGCATTGACACGAAAATGTAACAGATCGCAGTTATAGTAAGAATATAGGAAATTATGTGCAGGAGATGGATTAGGATGAGACTTAGGATGTATAGAGCCATGATAATGGTACTGGCAATGGCAGGGATGGTGTGTTTGATGTCGGCACAGCCTGTTGATGCAAAAAAAACGAAGGAAAAGAAAATAAAGACAATCACGATTCAGAATGCAGGAAAGAGTTTATTGATCAATAAAAAAGAGAAATTTCAGTTAAAGGCGAAAGTGAAACCGAAGTCATTAAAGAAAAAGGTGATCTGGAAATCATCCAATAAAAAAATTGTGACGGTATCGAAAAAAGGACTGATCCGGGGAAAAAGATACGGGAAAGCCAATATATGGCTGAAAGCAAAAGAGGGTTCTAAGAAAAAGGCAAAGATTCAGGTGACAGTCGGCCGTAAGGTGACAACGGTCGGATTTACCGTGAAAACCCAGGAAGTGGAAGTGGGGCAGAAATTGAAACTTGAACCGGTCGTCCTTCCACAAAATGCGACAGATAAAAAACTTACGTATGAGTCTTCCAATCCGGCTGTCGTATCGGTTTCCGCACAGGGGATCGTGGCGGCAAAGGCAAAGGGAGAAGCGGTTATCACGGCGAAGAGCCAGGATGGCACACAGAAGACCGGAAGTTTTGTTATTCAGACGAAGATTTCAACGAAAAATATAATAATAAATGGTGGCACAACCGGTAAACGATTGGAAAAAGGAAAGACGTTTGGTGTGTCTGCCAGTGTGCAGCCTGCCAATGCATCCAATAAAGCGCTGCGGTATACCAGCACCAATCCGTCAGTGGCAGTAGTATCAGCCAGCGGAGTGGTGACCGGCGTGGAGGAAGGAAATGCGACGATCCGGGTGGATGCGGTGGACGGCCACTCGACGGCAAGTATAAATGTGGAGGTGTTCCGTATGAAAGTTTCAAAACAAAAATTGATCGCTCATCGCGGGCTTTCTTCCGAAGCACCGGAAAATTCGATTCCGGCATTCGAGAAGGCAGTTGAAAATCATTTCTATGGAGTGGAATGTGATATATGGAAAACATTGGATGGAGAATTCATGGTTTCTCATGACGCCAGCCTTAAACGGATATTTGGCTATCCATTGGATATTGCGTCTCTGACGGCACAGCAGATCAAAAAATATCATATGATCAACGGCGCAAATATTGATTCTTATGAAAAACTGACAATGCCGACGCTTACCGAATATCTGCAGGTAATGAAGAAAGACGAAGAGGTTCATCCGTTCATTGAAATAAAAGAAATGCTCAAAGCGGAGGATTTGAAAAAGATTGTAAAACTGGTAAAAGATCAGGGACTTCTCAACCAGACTTATTTTATCAGTATGTATCAAAGCAATCTGTTGACATTACAGACAATTGCCGGAGTGGAGTCCTCGCAGCTTCAATATGTATATGGAGCGGAAGAGTCAAATAAAAATACGCCGGTCAGCTCGGAGATTCTCAGCTGGTGTATTAACAATCAGATCGACCTCGACAGCCGCCTGTCACTGGTGACAGCATCGGATGTATATCGCTTGCAGATGGCAGGAAGAAAAGTGAATGTATGGACAGTCAACAGCCTGGAAAAAGCGTATGAACTGGATAATAATTATCATGTTGACATGATTACTACGGAGTATCTGTTAAATCCGCAGTAAAAGTAATAAAAAATTTCAGACCCGTTTTCCTTTAAAAATGGAGGGAAGACGGGTCTGTTTTCGTAATTGGGATAAAGTGTCCGATAGCCGCCTGCCGACCCTCTTGCATTTTCTTAGCATGCCATATATAATCTAAATCAATCTCAGATTTTAAGAATTTGAGAGGAAGAAGAAAATCATTTCTGGATCCGGATGATTGGTTCAAAACAAAAATGCAAAGGGAGGATTCTATGGTTAAGAAATTACAAAAACGACTGATCGTACTGCTGTTATTGGCAGCCGTATTTATCGGAAATCTTGGTGGAAATGGCATTGTTGTCTATGCAGCCAGCCAGGCTTCCGGGACAATTGGACAGATCCGGTGGGAATTGGATGCACAGGGAACTCTTGTGTTTCGTGGGACCGGTGCGTTTCCATCATTTCAAAGCAATAAAATTCCGTGGCTGGATTATCAGCGGGATATAAAAGCAGTATCGTTTGAGATGACGAATGTAACAGATGGAGATCTGACAAATTATTTTGAAGGGTGTTCGAATCTTCAAAGTGTAAGTGATCTCCCGGAGGGGATACGCAACCTCACACAGACATTCAGAAAATGCAGTTCTCTGCGCTTGATCGGAAAGATTCCGGTCTCTACGGAGACGATGGAACGGACATTTGAAAAATGCACCAGTTTGAACCAAACGATCAAAATTCCAAAAAATGTAAAAAATATGCAGGGGCTTTTTCAAGGCTGTACGGCATTGACGAGGCTTCCGCAGATTGAGACAACATTGGTGAAAGATTATTCGTATCTCTTGCAGGAGACGGCGATCACGGAGCCGATCTCGATTCCTATGGGAGTTACCGATGTTACAGGAATGTTTTCCTTGTGTAAAAATCTGACTCGTTCTCCGGTGCTTCCGGAAAGTGTCACGGAGGCAGCGCAATGTTTTTACGGCTGTCAGGCGTTAAAAACGGCATCGGCATTACCGGGAAAAATAGAAAATATAAGTCAGATGTTTGCGGAGTGCGTGAACCTGACAGCTGTACCGGATATTCCGCCATCGGTGATCAATATGTCGGGATGTTATGCAAACTGCCGTCAGGCGAAGGGGTCGTTTACCATTTATGCAATTATAAATGACGAGTCGAAGTATACAAAATTAGCTGGTACGACAGCGGTGGATGATCCCTCTGTCAAAGGACAGTTTCTCGGTGCCGCAGGCGGAGGACTTTCGGTAAATTACACGGCCGGGAATGAACATCTGATCCGGGAGTATCTTTCCACAGGATGGAATAGTGGAAATCTTCATTTTGCCGGATGCTGGGGAAATTTGAAGATTGGAGACAAGGTGGCGCAGCAGATGGAAGATTGTACAGTAAGTGCAGTTCCGGATGTAAATTATACCGGGAAAGCAATCTGCCCGGTTCCTAAAGTATATTATGGAAATATACAATTGACGGAGAAAACAGATTATACCATATCTTACAGTAATAATACCAATGCAGGGACAGCAGCCGTTACAATTACCGGAGTTGGAAATTATAGTGGAACCAAAAAGATTTCATTTGTTATCCGCAAAATTTCCATGACCGGGGTAGCCGCACAGAGTTATCAGGGGATATATGATGGAAAAGCGCATGGGATTACATTACAGGTTCCGGCGGGTGTTACTGTAACTTATGGTACAAAAAGTGGAGAGTACACATTAAAGACGGCTCCGGTGTATACGCTTCCCGGAAATTATACGGTATATTATCAGGTGGCAAAACCGAATTATATCACCGTAACGGGAAGTGCAAAGGTTACTATCGTGCAGGGAACGATGCCTGTGGTGGCAAACGGATACAGCGGTATATACGATGGAAAAAGTCACGGAATCACGGTAGAAGGACTGGCGGGCGCGCAGATCCGATATGGTACTGCGGCAGGGCAGTATACAAGTGTAGAATCACCAAAATACACGAATACAGGCATATATACCGTCTATTATCAAGTGACGAAAACAGGGTATGGGACGGTTACGGGAAAACAGCAGATTGAGATAAAAAGAAAAGTGATTACCGAGGTTACTTTTCCGAAAATGAGTCAGGCAGTGTATGGAACCACACTGGCAAAAATACCATCAACAAGTATGCAGGATTCCCTAGGGGTATTTTCCTGGGACAATCCATCGTATGTTCCGACGGTAGATGATACCCAGGCGAAGATATGGTACAAGCCCTACGATAAGAAGAATTACGACTACAGCCAGGTAAAGGGATATGATGCCGGCAGTGGAAACATCGTGCGAAACATTACCATTTCCATTCAGAGAAAGAAGGGAGAACTCCCGCAGGTGACAACAGGATTTCTGGCACAGGGGGACGAACTTGAAAAGTCTAAAATAACATGGGATAAGCAGGATGTGGGGGATTTCTATTGGGCCAAACCGGAAGAAAAAGTATCACAGGACAAGTCGGAATATACTCTTATCTTTCGGCCAAAGGACATGAGAAACTACGACTGGAGTTACCTGAGTTCACAAGAACTGGATTGGAATATGTTTCAGATCCGGCAAAAAGTAGATGTGGTTCCTTATCCGGAACCGTTTGAGATCGTTTATGGGGAAACTTTGGGAAGTAAAGGATTTGTTGGAAAGAATCCGGATGTAAAATACCGCTGGCCGGATGAGACTGTAATACCCGGAAAAACAGGATCACATAAACTTAAAATCATTTATAAAGATCAGGAAATCGTAAGAGACATGGAAGTGGTAGTTTTAAAAAGAAAGCCGGACTATGTCATTCCGGTTCTGGATGCAGTATCTTACGACCCGAAACAGACACTGGGACAGATTGTCTTACCAAGCCGCTGGAATTGGTCAGACGCATCCATTGTACCGGAAGCCGGGCAACAGAGTTATGAAGCCTACTATGAACCGGAGGATCCGGAGCATTATCAGACGGTATATGATAAGATTCCATTAACGGTGGAAAAGGCGGTTCCACCAGTAAATGTTCCCTATATTCAGACACAGATCGAAGAGGATACGATATGTCTGAAAGAAATTGGACTTCCGCTGGGGTGGAAGTGGAAAAATCCGGAAGAATCCATTGGCGAGGGCGTGTACGAGGTTTCCGTGATTTATGAACCGGAAGACCAAAACAATTATTTACTGTGGGAAGGACAAATTACAGTGGATATTAAGAAAAAAATACAGCCGGTGGAAGAGCCGGAAGAAACGCCGATTCCGACGATGACTCCAGCACCTACGGAGATACCGGAGACACCTGCTCCACAGCCGCCGGTCAGTCCGACAGCTAACCCGATTGCCACTCCGGGAGCCAGTCCCGCAAAAGACCCGATAACCGACCCGACAGTTAGCCCGGCAGCAAGTCCAACAGCCGCTCCGGCGGTGACACCGGCGCCTACAGAGCCACCGGAAACACCAGCGTCGCAGCCATCAACCAGCCCGACGGCTGATCCAACGGCCAATCCGATCGCCACTCCGGGAGCCAGTCCGACGACCGACCCGATAACCGACCCGACAGTTAGCCCGGCAGCAAGTCCAACAGCCAGTCCGGCGGTGACACCGGCGCCTACAGAGCCACCGGAAACACCAGCGCCGCAGCCATCAACCAGCCCGACGACTGATCCAACGGCCAATCCGATCGCCACTCCGACAGCCAGCCCGGCGGTGACACCGGCGCCCGCAGAGACACTCGAAACACCTGTGCCGCAGCCAACAACCAGCCCGACAGTCAATCCAGCAGCCGACCCAACGCCCGGTTCGGCAGCCGGTTCTTCACCTGCGGAAATTCCAAAATTTACCAGTGAACCAAAAGCGCCGGGAAATCCGGTGGTTACACAAAAACCAGCGGGGGTTGCTTCCAAAGCAGAAGCCCCTCAAAAAGATGCTGTTATTTCCGTTTCCAACAAAGAAAAACAAAAAGATTCTTCTTTGTATGGAGTGAAAAAGCAGAAAAAAGCAGTGGGGAAAGTGCGCTTAAAAAAGGCAGTTTATCGAAAAAAGAAAATTTATCTTACCTGGAAAAAGGTAAAAAATGCGAGCGGATATCAGGTGGTCTTTTTAAAAAGGAAAAAAGGGAGAACCAGGATGTTCAAATATACCAAAAAGAGTAAAATGATATTGTCATGGAACGGAGTAGGGAAATGCTTTGTAAAAATGCGGGCATTCCATAATCGCGGAAAGAAACGAGTGTACGGATCGTGGAGTGCCTGCAAACGGGTAAAAAGGAGTTAGTGATCTTCTTTTTTGAAACGAAGTTTAGCTTCGTGATTCTTGGGAATGTCACCAACATAGCAGCCTTTGATATCAAGGGATTTGGCGCATCGTGAACAATATTCACCAAAACGGATCGGTGCGCCACATCCTTGACAATGCAGGAAAACTTCCGAATTTTCCGGGATTTCCAATTTTCCCTGACGAAGATAAGAAGATATTTTGGAAGAAGGAACACCGGTTTCGCGTGCAAGTTCAAACGCGCTCGTTGGTCCATGTTCATCTAAGTATTTTTTTATTTTTCCGTAGTCATTTGCTACTTCTTCACCACAGGTATCGCATACGAAGATGCCTCCATATTTATACCGCATGGCGCAGGAACAATTTGGGCAAATCATTTGCGACTCGTCATCGGGAAGAACTAAAAAGGATGCTTGATTTTTATTCATAATGATATCCCGCCTTTCGCATATATTATATTTATTGTATCGGATTTTTACAGAAATTGCAATTTTTTTCTGCGATTTTCGGCAAAATGTTTAAAAATACACTTGTAGAATAACGAATTTTAGTGTATACTGTAAAAGATGTTACAAAATTATAAAGTTATTATGCGAGAATATTACAATGATATTAAGTAAAAGGAGGAAATCGTGAGAGAAGTAAGTGAGTTCGGTAAGTATCGAAAGAGAACGCTTGCCGTAATGATGGTTTTTGCAATGGCAATAACATCCGGTACACCAAAAACAACGGTATATGCGGAGGAACAGTCAGTGACTTCGGCAGGAATCAGTGTACAGCCGGAGGAAGATCCGGTTACACCGGAAAGCGTACAGCCGGAAGAGACAGCAGTGCCAACCGTGGAGCCGACAACAACAACGCAGAATACACTTGTGGTAAAAAAGAAAAAGTGCTCTTATCCAAAGAAAATTTATGAGGGGCAGACGTTTACGCTGAAAGGAACTTTAAAAGCCAATCATAAAATTCAAAAAGTGCAGGCCAGCATCAAAGATGAACAGGGAAAAGATGCTGTGGCAATCAAAAAAAAGGCAAACAGCAATAAATTTGATCTGAAAAAGATCGATGATGATATGAAATTTTCAAAATTGGAAGCGGGAAACTATACCTATGAGATTAAAGTTTCGGATTCCTATGGAAATGAAAAAGTTGCTTTGCAGAAAGATTTTAAAGTAAAAGAGACGACCTGGGCTTGGCCGGTAGATGGTGGAAGCAAAGGGGATGGATTTCACTGTGGGTGTTCTGTACATGGAGGCAGACATCTTGGTGTAGATATTAAAGGAGTATCAAAAGGAACATCAATTAAGGCAATTGCGGATGGTACGGTTGTTTATGCCAAGTATCATCAGGCAGCAAGACGATCTTCTTTTGGAAAATTGGTAATTGTTTATCATGGCAATGGAATTTACTCTTACTATGCACACTGCAATGCCATTCGATGCAAAGTGGGGGATAAAGTGGAAAAAGGCGATGTGATCTCGACGATGGGAGAGACCGGAGCTGCCTATGGAACACATCTTCATTTGGAACTTCGTAAGGGACCTGCTTTTTCCGGAAATTATAACAGTTATGATTTCCTTGATAAGTATACATATAAGCAGTTTGATCCGATGAAATATCTTACAAAACGATAAAAAGCAGATTTTCTTTACTCCGTCTCTTCGGTGGGACGGAGTAAATTTTTAACAGCTGCTGCATAAAGGTCATTGCTTACGGTGCGCCAGTTGTTACAGATGCGGAGAGCGTCCTCTTCATCAGGAACCGATAGTTTTATCTCAAAGATCGGAGCATTTTTTTCGATAAGACTACAGGTGGCAGTGTATTCACCATTGGTATTTTTCGTATAATCACTGATCTGGGTGACTCTTTGTATGATCTCGTGGTTGTTTTCTTTCAGATAGTCGTCAATTTCCTGACGGATTTCCCGTGATAGTGTATTTCCAAATAATTCCAATGTCTCCCTGCCGGCGGAGGTGATTTCGTAGTAAGAAGTGTTGTAAGTGTTTGAGCAGTGGATCAGGTCAGCATCCAATAATTCAGCAAATGCACTTTGCACATTAAAATAATTGGTGTAGCCGTGCCCGGTAATGTAATCGGAGATTAATCCAAAGGTTAAAGGGGATTCGATTTCATTGAGTGTATATAAAATAATTAATTTATAGATAGTAAATGCTTCATTCATGATTCTTATACTCCTTTCCTTGCCAGATGTTTTGTTGTTTTAATTGGCGATGGATCTCATTAAGTACATCACGTTTATGGCTGCTCCATAGAGGAGCAATCAGGAGATCTTTTGGTCCGTCCCCGGTAAGCCGGTGTATGACCATTTCCGGTGGAAGAAGTGCGATGGATCGTATCACAAGATCGATATATTGTTCCTGTGTAAGAACCTTGCAGTTACCGGAGTTGTAAAGACCGGCAAGATCTGTTCCGTTTAGGATATGCAATAATTGAATTTTTATGCCATCACTGTGGCAGGAGGCAACATGATCCAAGGAGGCAAAAAAGTTATCCTCTGTCTCACCGGGAAGACCGGCAATTACATGAGTTACCACCTCGATGCCAAGATTTTTTAAATCTGCCACAGCTTTGTCGTAAACAGCAAGCGGATAGCCGCGGCGGATAAACTGTGCGGTAGATTCATTGCTTGTCTGAAGACCAAGTTCTACGATGACAGGTTTGATCTGATTGCATTCTGCAAGCAGTTCCAGCACTTCCGGAGGAAGACAGTCCGGCCGGGTGGCAATGGACAGCATGACTACATCCGGATGTGCAAGAGCTTCTTTATAAAGTGGCTCCAAATAAGAAACCGGGCCATACGTATTTGTAAAAGATTGGAAATAAGCAATGAATTTACTGCCCACTTTCTTCCGTTTTGATATGCCTTCGATTCCCTGCGTGATCTGTGCTGTTACGGAAGTAGAGCGAGGGGCGGCAAAATCACCGGAACCGCTTCCGCTGCAGAAAATGCAGCCGCGGGTGTCCAGTAAACCATCCCGGTTCGGACAAGTCATACCACCGTCCAGAGATATTTTATAAACTTTTTGTCCAAAGCGGGATTTCATTTCATAATCCAAAGAATGATAGGGCTTTTCGCCCCACATTTTCCGGTTAGTCATGGATATGTTCTTTCACGGCAGCACTTACAACATCTGCTACGCGTGGATCAAAAGCTTCCGGAAGGATGTTGTCTTCGTTCAATTCGTCTTCCGGTACAAGAGAAGCGAGAGCAAGGGCTGCGGCAAGTTTCATTTCTTCTGTGATCTGAGCTGCACGTCCTTCCAGCGCGCCTTTAAAGATACCTGGGAAAGCGACGACATTATTGACCTGATTCGGAAAATCCGAACGGCCGGTGCCAACTACTTTTGCGCCTGCTTTCTTTGCGAGATCCGGCATAATTTCCGGAGTTGGATTCGCCATGGCAAAAAGAATGGCATCTTGATTCATCGAAGCTACCATTTCTTCTGTCACGATATTTGGTGCAGAGACACCGACAAAAATATCAGCGCCGACAAAGGCATCTGCCAGTGTGCCGGAGCGGCCTTCCAGATTTGTCACATTCATCATTTCTTTCTGCATCCAGTTCAGGTCTTTGGAATCCTTGTTTAATATTCCCGACTTGTCACAAAGGGTAAGATGCGGAAAACCGTAACGGAGAAGAAGTTTGCTGATAGCGATTCCGGCAGAACCGGCACCATTTACCACAATTTTACAATCTTCCTTTTTCTTTCCGGTTATTTTTAAAGCGTTAATGATACCGGCGAGCACAACGATGGCAGTACCGTGCTGGTCGTCATGAAATACCGGGATATCAAGAAGTTCTTTTAAACGGCTTTCAATCTCAAAACAACGGGGAGCGGAGATATCTTCCAGGTTGATCCCTCCAAAAGCAGGAGCGATATTTACTACGGTTTTAATGATTTCTTCCGTGTCCTGTGTGTCAAGGCAGATTGGAAATGCATTGACATTTCCGAATTCTTTAAACAAAACGGCTTTTCCCTCCATAACAGGCATGGCGGCAGCGGCGCCAATGTTTCCAAGACCGAGTACGGCACTTCCGTCTGAGACGACCGCTACGGTGTTGGATTTGATCGTATATTGATAAGCAGCTTCCTTATCTTCGGCAATCACCTTACAAGGTTCAGCGACACCCGGAGTATAAGCAAGTGCCAGATCTTCTCTGGATTTCACTTCGCATTTAGGGGTTGTTTCGATTTTTCCATTCCATTCTTTGTGTAAAGCAAGTGCTTTTTCACTGTTTGTCATTATAATCCTCCGTTCTTTGAGGGAAAATCCCTGTTGATTTTTTGCAGATATTCCTATTCTAACACTTTTGGAAAGGAAAATCAATGCCCTTGCGCGTGGGCAGGAGGAACCGTAATTTCTTTTATGGGAGAGAAATCGTAACATTTAAAAAATTATGGGGTTGTGTATTTTCAAAAAAATGGTACAATAAAAGTAAGTATCAGTATTTTTATCAGGCAAGGTGTTTGGAAAAATCCTGATAAAAGGAAAGAATGGAGCAAACTATGACGTTAGAAGAGGCAAAGAAAAAATGTGAGATGGCAGGGCAGGAGCATCTGCTGGCATACTACGATGAACTCACAAAGGAAGATCAGGAAGCACTGCTGGCACAGATTGAAAAAATAGACATTACCCTTCTAGATCTTTTGAAGCAGGATTCAAAGGAAGTGGAAAAGGGCAAATTGGAGCCGCTTGGGGCGGTTACCTTAGAAGAAATCCAAAACGAAAAAGCAGAATATGAGAAACTGGGGCAGGAAGCAATCCGCGCAGGGAAAGTAGGAGCTGTTCTTTTGGCAGGAGGCCAGGGAACGCGTCTTGGTCTGGACAAACCAAAAGGAATGCTCAATGTCGGAGTACATAAAAAATTGTATCTGTTTGAGCAGCTGATCCACAATATCATGGATGTAGTGAATGCGACAGGCGCATGGGTTCCGCTTTTTGTTATGACAAGCGAGAAAAATAATAAAGATACCGTTGAATTTTTTAAGGAAAATAAATTCTTCGGTTATAAGGAAGAATATGTATTTTTCTTTGTGCAGCAGATGGCACCGTCTGTCAGTTATGAAGGAAAGATCTATATGGAAGAAAAAGGACGCATTTCGGCATCTCCAAATGGAAATGGGGGATGGTTTATTTCCATGGTGCGCGCCGGACTTCTGGACACAGTGAAAAACCTTGGTGTGGAATGGCTCAATGTATTTTCTGTCGACAATGTACTGCAGAAGATCGCAGACCCCGTATTTGTCGGAGCGGTATTAAAGCACAATTGTGTATGCGGCTCCAAAGTAGTTGCAAAAGCCGATCCGTACGAGAGAGTAGGCGTGCTTTGCCTGGAAGATGGGCGGCCTTCAATCGTGGAATATTATGAAATGACAGAAGAAATGATACATTTGCGTGACAAACAGGGAAAATTGTTGTATAATTATGGTGTAATACTAAATTATCTTTTCTCTGTAGCAACACTTGAGAAGATCATGAACGAAAATCTCCCTACCCATATTGTAGAAAAGAAAATTCCCTATATGGATGCAGAAGGAAATTACATTAAGCCGGATAAGCCAAATGGATATAAGTTTGAAACGCTGGTGCTTGATATGATCCACAAGATGGAGAACTGTCTTTCATTTGAAGTAGAGCGTGAAAAAGAATTTGCACCGATTAAAAATGCAACGGGAGTTGATTCTTTGGAAAGTGCCAGAGAATTAATGAAAAGAAATGGAATGGAATTTTAGGGATAAGTTTTAGAAAGGACGATGGAATGGATTTTACAAAATTATCATTAAAAGAACTTCGTGAGATGGCGAAGGAAAAAGGACTCAGCGGAATTTCCGCACTGCGTAAAGCAGATTTGATCGAAGAATTGAAGAAGGCAGAGATTCTTTCTCAGAGCGTGGTTCGCCCTGTGAAACCGGCTGATATTCTCAACCCGGCAGAACTTCCGGGAAGAAAGTCGGAAGAAAAGCCGGCGGAAAAACAGGTCGAGGAAAAGAAGAGCGAGCCGGAGAAGGAAAAAAAGGTTTATACGTATGTGCCTTCGCAAAACAACAATTCTCGAAACTATCGTGGAAGAGGCTCTTCCCACGGAAATTATCAGAGTAATTATCAAAACAATAATTACCAGAATAATCACCAAAACAACAATTATCAGAACAATAACTACCAGAACAACAATTACCAGAACAATAATTATCATGCGAATTCCCAAAACATGAATTCTCATTATAATGCACAGGAATCCGTGTCGCATGAAAATGCACCGGCTGAAATTGTTCAGGAACACCAGCCATACCGCACGATCGAAGAGGTGATCAAGGCAGGTCTGATCACGATTGCCAAAGATCGTCAGGTGTTGGATGTGCATCCTGCGGAGATGGAAGAGCTGGACAGCGGAATTACCAAAAAAGGAATTCTGGAGATCATGCCGGAAGGGTATGCGTTTATCCGCTGCGATAACTTCCTTCCGGGTGACAATGATGTCTATGTGTCACCGGCATTTTTGCGGCGTTTCGGGCTGCGTACCGGAGATATCATCGAAGGAAATCTTCGGATACGTACGCAGAATGAAAAATTCAGCGCACTTTTGTATATGACAAAAGTAAATGAGCGTCCGATCACGTATCTGGCGCACCGTAATAAATTTGAGGATCTGACACCGATCTTTCCAAACGAAAGAATTCATTTGGAAACAAGCAACTCAGGTGTTTCGATGAGGATGCTTGATCTGATCGCGCCAATCGGTAAAGGACAGCGTGGTATGATCGTGTCACAGCCAAAAACGGGTAAGACGACATTGCTCAAACAGGTGGCAAGTGCGATCACACATAACTATCCGGATATGCATTTACTGATCCTTCTGATCGATGAACGTCCGGAGGAAGTAACGGATATCAAAGAATCCATTGCCGGAGAAAAGGTAGAAGTTATTTACTCGACATTTGATGAACTTCCGGAAAATCACAAACGTGTTTCCGAAATGGTTATCGAACGGGCAAAACGTCTTGTAGAAGGCGGCGACGATGTCGTGGTACTGCTTGACAGCATCACACGTCTGGCGAGAGCGTATAACCTTACGGTTACACCGAGTGGACGTACGCTTTCCGGTGGTCTGGATCCGGCGGCACTTCATATGCCGAAACGATTCTTTGGTGCAGCGAGAAACATGCGCGAAGGAGGAAGCCTTACCGTACTTGCAACGGCACTGGTAGATACCGGAAGCCGTATGGATGATGTGGTGTTTGAAGAATTTAAAGGAACCGGAAATATGGAATTGGTGCTTGACAGACATTTGTCTGAAAAGAGAGTATTCCCGGCGATCGATATCCAGAAATCCAGTACGCGGCGAGAAGATCTTCTGCTTAGCCAGGAGGAATTGGAAGCAGTATACATCATGCGGAAGGCGTTAGGTGCTTCTCCGAATACCGACGGCAATCTGGAGCAGATCATTAATCTGTTCCGAAGAACGAAAAATAATAAGGAATTTATTGAAACCATAAAAAAAATCAAGCTGCATTAAAAATTGCTTGCATTTTGTTTCAAAGCGTGGTACAATAAGAAAGCCGATTTTGAGAAATGACACATTTTTTAGTAAAATAGAAGTAGTGAGGTGAAAATCATGAGAGAGGGAATCCATCCAGAATATTACCAGGCAAAGGTTGTTTGCAACTGCGGTAATGAATTCGTAACAGGTTCAACAAAAGAAGACATTCATGTTGAAGTATGTTCCAAATGCCATCCATTTTATACAGGACAGCAGAAGTCCATGGCAGCTCGTGGTGCGATTGATAAGTTCAATCGTAAATATGGCTTGAAATAAGCAGATAATGAACACATAAAGGCTCCGCAAGTTTCTGTATCGAAAGGTACTTGAGACCTGCGGAGTTGTTCTATATAAAGCGCAGAGTATCGCTGAATGGAGGCAGGGTATGAAATATTCAGGAATTGGCGGACAGGCAGTCATCGAAGGGGTTATGATGAAAGGCAGGAGCCAATATGCTGTTTCTGTGCGTAAGCCGGACGGACAGATTGAAGTAAAAGTAGAAAATTATAAAAGTCTGAAAGAAAAATATGCGATTGCGAAACTTCCGATCTTTCGGGGAATCTTTGCCTTTGTGGAATCCTTGAAGATGGGAATGGGAACCTTAAACTATTCGGCAGGTTTTTGGGAAGAGGAAGAAGAGAAAAAAGAAAGTTCAAAAGATAACCAAAAAACAGATGATTCAAAAACCAATGATTTATGGATGGGGCTGATCCTTGTGCTGGCCATCGTGATTGCAATTGGTCTTTTTGTATTATTGCCATTTTTTATTTCGGAACGGCTTCATAAGATCATTCCGTCGATTCAACTGCGAGGTCTGATCGAAGGCGTGATTCGTGTTGCGCTTTTTGTCGGTTATGTAAAAGCAATTTCTCTGCTGGAAGACATCCGCCGGGTATTTATGTACCATGGGGCAGAGCATAAGTGTATCAACTGTATCGAAAATGGATATGAATTAACGGTAGAAAATGCAAAAAAACAGACGATGGTACATAAACGATGTGGTACAAGTTTTATGCTCGTTGTTATGTTTGTCAGTATTTTATTGTTTATGTTTATATCGGTGCCAAATATGTGGATGCGTATGGTGCTTCGAATTTTACTGATTCCGGTAATTGCCGGGATTTCTTTCGAATTTATAACCCTTGCCGGCAAGTCCGAAAATCCGGTGGTCAATGTGTTGAGTAAGCCGGGATTGTGGCTGCAGGCGCTGACAACGAGAGAACCGGATGACAGCATGCTGGAGGTGGCGATCACTTCGGTGGAAGCGGTATTTGACTGGCGGGATTTCCTGGCTCATTATGACGAGGAAGAAAAGCCGGAAAAAGAGGGCTTTGAAGTGGTCGATGTCGAAGATGAAAACGACGAGATCCTGCAGGCGCTTGACCGGTATTTTGATGAAGCTGCCGGAACCGAAGAAAAAGAGCAGTAAACTGGCAGGGAGGATGCTATGACCTTACAGGAGTTGTACCGGGAAGGAATCCGGAAGTTGGAAGAAAAGGGCGTACCGGAGGCAGAACTAAATGCCTGGTATCTGTTTCAGTCCTGCCTTAGTGAGGAACCTTTTTCGTATACGAGAAGCCGGTTCTTTTTGGAGCAGACGGAGCAGGCAGAGCCGGAGACAGCCACTGTCTACATGGAAAAAATTTCCAAAAGATGTCAGCGCATTCCGCTGGAATATATCCTCGGTTATACGGAGTTTATGGGACTTCCCTTTTTGGTAAGAGAAGGCGTACTGATCCCCAGACAGGATACAGAGATTTTGGTGGAAATGGCGGTTGAAGTCTCGGCTGCGAAGAACGTACTTGACTTGTGTACGGGATCCGGCTGTATTGGATTGAGCATTGCGGTCTGCGGCACACCGAAGTCTGTGACGATGAGCGACATTTCGGAAACTGCCATAGAGACAGCAAAGCGCAATGAGAAAAATCTTGAGAAGAACGGCTGGAGGGGCAAAGGCGCAAAACCGGAGATCACCTATAAAATTGGAAATTTATGGGAATCTATTGAAGGGAAATTTGACCTGATCGTCTCCAATCCGCCGTACATTGAGACAGAGGAACTTTCCGGACTGATGCCGGAAGTGATCGAACATGAGCCGCGCCTTGCCTTGGATGGCGGAAAAAGCGGGCTTGTGTTTTATGAAAAAATTATAGAAAATGCACCGTTTTATCTTGAAGAGGCGGGAATACTTATGGTAGAGACCGGTTACAATCAAGGCGGGCCGGTAAAGCGCTTATTTGAGAAAAACGGGTTTACCGATATTGAGATAAAAAAAGATCTGGCAGGGCTTGACCGTGTAGTGCGGGGAAGACTGTCAAAGAAAGGAAAATGATTATGTTTGATAAGCTGGAAGATACGCTTTTGCGTTATGAAGAAGTACTGAATGAATTGAGTGAGCCGGATGTGCTCAATGACCAGAGCCGTTATCAAAAATTAATGAAAGAACAGTCCGACCTTGAGCCGGTCGTAGAAAAATACAAAGAGTACAAAAGTGCCAAAGAAGGAATTGCGGATAGTCTGGCAATTCTGGATGAAGAAACAGACGAAGAGATGAGAGAACTTGCCAAAGAAGAATTAAACGAATGTAAGGCAAGTGTGGCAGAGATCGAACAGGAGCTTCGGATCCTTTTACTGCCAAAAGATCCAAATGATGAAAAGAATGTTATCGTCGAGATCCGTGCCGGTGCCGGTGGAGATGAAGCGGCGTTGTTTGCTGCGGATCTGTACCGCATGTACTGCAAATACGCAGAGCAGAATCATTGGAAAGTAGATACGATGAACTCCAATGAAAACGGGATCGGTGGATTTAAGGAAATCGTATTTATGATCAATGGTGCCGGTGCGTATTCCAAACTCAAATACGAGAGCGGGGTACACCGTGTGCAGCGTATTCCGGCGACCGAATCCGGAGGACGTATCCATACTTCGACAGCGACCGTGGCGATCATGCCGGAAGTGGAGGAAGTCGAAGTGGAACTGGATATGAATGATTGTAAATTTGACGTATTCCGTGCTTCCGGAAATGGTGGACAGTGTGTCAATACGACGGATTCCGCAGTTCGTCTGACCCATATTCCGACCGGAATTGTCATTTCCTGTCAGGACGAAAAATCGCAGTTGAAAAATAAAGATAAAGCATTGAAAGTACTTCGTGCCAGACTGTATGAGCTGGAGTGTGCCAAAGCACATGACGAAGAGGCAGAAAAGAGACGAAGCCAGATCGGAACCGGAGACCGTTCCGAAAAGATACGTACGTATAACTATCCACAGGGACGAGTGACGGATCACCGTATTAAATTGACGCTTCATCGTCTGGATGCCATTATCAATGGAGATTTAAGTGAAGTGATTGACAGTCTGATTGCGGCAGACCAGGCAGCCAAATTGGCATCAATGAATGAAGAATAAAGTATGACAGAACAAATTTTAAACTTGATCGCAGATCAAATGAACTTACTGATTATGATAAACGAACCGGAAAACCACGCGGTAACTTTTTTGTCTCAAAGTGCCGAGTGGCTTTTTGGGATAAAAAGGGAAGCGATAACCGGTGCAAAAGACTTGTTTGAAATCTTCCATTTATATGAAAGATTTCCGGAAGTTCAGACATTTTGCGGGGAATCCCTGCGCCTGACGACATCGTTTGAACATTGTTTTGTGGCAGCGGGAAGTAAAGAACTGACCTGGGTCATGGTTCGTATGGCGCCTTGCGGAGACGGAAAAAATATTTTACTGATGCAGGATGTGACAATGTATCATAAAATGACAGAGCCGAAGAAGGAAATGCACGATCTTCGTGATTCTGTCAATGCCGTGGGAGGTATGGGATATATCGCCCAGGAAAACCTGCAGGATCCGGATCGCGTGAGGTATTGTCTGCAGCAGATCATGACATTGTATCAGGGGCTTCAGTTCATGTTAAATCAGAAAAAAGACAGTATGTTAGAGGAAGAACCCGAAATGGCAGAAGAGCAGGAAAGCCGGAAGAAATATCCGGGAAAACGCATCATGATCGTGGAAGACAATGACGTCAACCGGGAAGTGGTGCATGAGATCCTGCAGATGTTTGAGGTGGAAGTGGTATGTGCCAGAGACGGAAAAGAAGCTGTCGAGATATTTGGACAATCGGAGCCGGGGTATTTTAATCTGATCTTTATGGATATTGAGATGCCGGTGATGGATGGAAATGAGGCAACAAAACAGATCCGTAAGATGTACCGGGTGGATGCCAAAGTGATACCGATCATAGCGATGACGGCACATTTGTCCCGCCAGGACATCCGGACGGCACAGGAAGCGGGCATGGATATGCATGTTCCAAAGCCGATTGATATAGGAAAATTAAAGGAAGTTCTTGAAAAATATTTGAAGTGAAAAGGACAGTGACACGTTATGAAACTGAAATGGAAAACATGTTTTCGTGCAGGAGTTACAGTGACCGTTCTATTTTTGATCATCCATTATTGGACCGCGATCGCGGCGGGGATGGAAATTGCATTTCATGCAGCAGCACCGCTGATTACCGGTCTGATGATCGCCTATGCGGTAAATATTTTAATGAGTTTTTTTGAAAGACATTATTTTCCAAATTCCAAAAAGAAAATCGTGAAAAAGACACGGACGGGAGTCTGCATCCTGCTCTCCTATCTGAGTTTACTGGGGATCCTTGCCCTGGTCATCGGTCTTGTCGTGCCGGAATTGATCGACTGCGTAAAACTTTTGATCGAAAAGATTCCGCCATTGATGCAGAGCGTTTCTCTGGAACTCCGCGGCAACGAGGAAATGACAAAATTGTGGAGTGAACTGGGTAATGTAAGCCAGACGGGACAGATAAACTGGAAGGAAATTGTTACGAAAGTAGCAGACTGGGCAGCCGGTGGACTCGGAGGAGCATTTGGTGTCGTCAAAAACGTAGTTGCCGCTACATTTTCAACGGCATTTACCATTATAATGAGTATCATCTTCTCCCTCTATCTGCTGACGGGAAAAGACCGTCTTATCCCCCAGACCAAACGGGTGGCAAAGACGTATTTAAAAGAATCCGTCTATCATAAGATCAATTATGTGTTACACACGTTAAACGAATGTTTTCATAGTTTCATCGTAGGACAGTGTGTGGAAGCCGTAATCCTCGGAAGCCTGTGTGCCATCGGGATGGCAGTCCTACGCCTTCCGTACAGCGGCATGACCGGGGCACTGATCGGATTTACGGCATTGATCCCGATTGCCGGGGCGTACATCGGAGGCGGCATCGGCTTTTTGATGATCGCGACGGTTTCGCCGATGAAAGCCGTTATATTTGTTATTTTCCTTGTTATTTTACAACAATTGGAAGGACAGTTTATTTACCCGCGTGTGGTCGGAGCCTCTATCGGACTGCCCGGGATCTGGGTGCTGGCAGCAGTGACGATTGGCGGAAGTGTAATGGGGATCGGAGGAATGCTTTTATTTGTTCCCCTGACTGCGGCAGCATATAAATTACTGCGGAACGATGTGAAAAAGAGAAACGCAGGGAAAGAGTGAAAGGGGCATCATCATTTGAATACTACATCAGAAAAACAACAGAAAAAACACATATGTGCCGCGCTTTTGGCTCACGTAGATGCCGGAAAGACGACATTATCGGAAGCATTATTATATGAAAGCGGTGTAATCCGGACGAGAGGACGCGTAGATCACAAAGATGCCTTTTTAGATACCTCGCCGCTGGAACGGGAACGTGGAATTACAATATTTTCCAAACAGGCGTGCTTTTCGTATGGAAATATGGACGTTACTTTGCTGGATACGCCGGGACATGTGGACTTCTCCTCGGAGATGGAGCGGACGCTTCAGGTGATCGATTATGCGGTGCTGATCATAAGCGGAACGGACGGCGTACAGGGGCATACCGAGACGGTTTGGAAACTTTTGCAGAAATACCGGATTCCGACGTTTTTATTTGTCAATAAAATGGATCTTCCGGGAGCGGATAAAGCCGCCGTGTTAAAGGAATTACAGACGAAATTATCGCCTTATTGTGTGGATTTTACCGAAGAGGAAGAAACGCTGCGTGAAAATGTGGCAATGTGCGAAGAAACTTTGCTGGAGACTTACCTGGAAGAGGGCAGCTTTGATCTGACAAAAGAGGTCAGCAGACTGGTTTCGGGAACATTGCTTTACCCATGCTATTTTGGTTCTGCACTGCAAAACGAAGGGGTAGGGCAGTTCTTGGAAGGATTGGAAAAAATTACCAAAATACCGGAATATAAAAAAGAATTTGCCGGAAAAGTATATAAGATCACACGGGACGATGCCGGACAGCGTCTTACCCATATGAAACTGACCGGGGGAGAACTGAAACTCCGCGATGAGATCGAAGGCGTTGGAAAAGTGAATGAAATCCGCGTGTATTCCGGGGAGAAATATACGCTGCAGCAGGAAGTGAAAGCCGGGGATATCTGTGCGATACCTGGATTTACGGAGACCTATGCCGGTCAGGGTGTCGGGCAGGAAGCCGATTTTTGCGCCAATCAGCTGGCACCGGTGTGCAACTATCAGATCCTGCTCCCGGAAGGAACGGACGAAGCGGCTGCCTGGCGGCAGTTAAAGCAGTTAGAAGAGGAGGATCCGAATCTCCATCTTTCATGGCAGGTGCAGACGCGGGAGATCTTTATCCAGCCGATGGGAGAAGTGCAGCTGGAAGTAATCAAGCGAATGGTTGCCGAACGCTATGGAATGGATATTGCGTTTGGAAGTGCGACAATCTTATATCAGGAAACGATCGAAGATACCGTGATCGGAATGGGGCATTTTGAACCACTGCGCCATTATGCGGAAGTACACCTTAAAATGGAACCGCTTCCACGGGGCAGCGGCCTTCAATTTGTGACCGAATGCAGCGAGGACGAACTGGATCTGAACTGGCAGCGGCTGATCCTTACGCATCTGGGAGAAAAAGAATTTACCGGTGTGCTGACCGGATCGCCGATCACAGATATCAAATTTACATTGATCGCCGGAAGGGCACATCTCAAACATACCGAAGGCGGGGATTTCCGCCAGGCGACATACCGCGCGGTGCGTCAGGGACTGCGGCAGGCGAAAAGCCGTCTGCTGGAGCCAATGTACCAATTTCGGATGGAAGTGCCGATGGAACAGATCGGGCGAGTTATGAGCGATGTCGGAAAGATGCACGGAACCTTTCGTCAGCAGCCGGATGATGGGGAAATGAGTGCAATCGAGGGAACCTGTCCGGTCGCATCGATGGCCGGTTACGGTACAGAATTTGCGGCGTTTACAAAAGGCCGTGGACGAATGACACTCTCTTTCTGCGGCTATGAACCGTGTCATAATGAGAGTGAAGTTGTGAAAAATTGTAAATATGATCCGGATGCCGATGTAGAAAATACAGCAG
>ERZ808252.1060-NODE-1060-length-22371-cov-9.161409_pt1 | contig 22371 bp, 18 predicted proteins | sample MGYA00521242_ERZ808252 | MGnify/ENA primary metagenome ERZ808252 (study PRJEB31516, sample SAMN03275581) | gut metagenome | biome: mammalia-associated habitat; material: feces | host: Papio cynocephalus | place: Kenya | collected 2012-08-07 ...
TCGAGAACAAGACCGAGAAGCACTTCCAGACCATCATCTACCTCATCTTCTCCCTACTCGGCTACTACACCCGAGCCGAGGTCAAGTCAGCCGCCGGCAGGGCCGACGCCGTATGCTGGACCAAGGACAGGACCTACGTCTTCGAGTTCAAGCTCGACGGCTCCGCTGACCAGGCTCTCCGCCAGATCGATGACAAGGGCTACCTCATCCCATATAAGGCGGACGGCAACTGCGTCAAGGTCGGCGTCAACATCTCCTCACAGACACGCACCCTCGACGCCTGGAAAGTCGAAGCATCTGAGGGTTAGTCTGCAAAATCCCGTCAAAGTCCGGCAGTTCATTCATAAAGCTTCGCGGCAGCCTTGATTCTCTTGCCGATGGATTCTACCAGTTCCTTGGGCGCGAGAACCTTGATCCCTTCACCGAAACTCAAGATCTCGCGTTCCAGTTCCGGGTTGAGAATCACATTAATCTGGAAAACGGTATTGCCGTCCTGATCCGCCTCCACCACCATCTGGCTCTTGTGAAAAGGTTTAGTGCGTATGTACGGCGCCTCTTTGGCGTTTGCCCAGATACGTACAGGCTTAAGTTTCATTGTCCTGTCCTTGGTGACACCGACGGCATCATCAAACCATGTTTCCGGGTTGTATCTATCCATTGGGATGAACTTCACACCCGCTGGCGCGGGACGCCTGATGTCACGCACGGAGGCGGTACGCAGCCTGTCCCTTAAGGACGAGGTGGCCAGACTGGAAGCGCAGGGCATCATCCACGCCATCCGCGGGCAGAGTGATCTGGAGGAGGCAGCCGGAGCCTACAAGGACATCGACAAGGTCATGGCAGACCAGTCCGACCTCGTGAAAATCGTCACGGAGCTTGTCCCGGTAGCCGTCATCAAAGGATAATCCAAGCCAACCCCTCAAGGTGTGCGTAGACAGGATTTTCCGGACGACCTGTGAAACCAGACTGGTGACCGGGCTTGCCAGTGAACTTCTTTGCCGAATCAAGCGGATCCTCTCCATCTGCGAGGAGTACCCAAGTAGCACTAGTGAACCATCCGTCCTCCTTTACGGCATGATTTATAGGTATCACTTTGAGGATTACGATATGGGGAGTCGGAACGACATCATCAAGTATGCCGTCCGAAACGGATAGTAATGACAGAATAATTATTCTTGCGTAGAAGCTTGATTCATCAGAGATAATACCACTTCAGAGAATCGCCTCTCATTCGCTGCAATTAGCCCACGGAAGTTGTCGTATGTATCGGCATCTTGGGGAACAGGGAGTGTTATGAGGACCATCTGGCCCCCATATCCGTGAAGGGTTTCCGATTCTTGTATAACAGCAGTCTCACCTGGCACAATAAATCCGCCAACCATAAGCTTGCGTATGTACATATATGAAATAACCTGAGCGAGATCTTCTCGACTGACGCCGGAAACGCCGCCCTCTTCGTAGCGTTTATACTTGGCATCCAAGACCATCTGGCCGTTGTAGAAGTCCGGGAAGCGACGTCCAAGTTTGGGCTTGAAGAGATGAATGGCGCCGAGCCCCAACTTGTTTTCCGGATGCGTGAAACCCAATTCTCGCAGTATCGTATTCAGGTACTCTTCCCAGAGCCAAGCTCCATCGAAAAGCACGCCATAGACAGTATCATCGCATTTACCGTATTTGATCTCTTCCTGCCGCAGAATCTGAACACAGAGCTTCCTTAATGGTTCATACTCCGAATAGTATGGATGAACCCTCGCACGAATGTTCTTGCTGATTATTCTCTCGCGCTCTCTTTCCTCGTAAGATGGCGTAGCATCTATCACCATAGACACATCAGTCTTGGTTTCTTCATCTCGTGAGAGAATACCGGTGCCGTATTCTTTAGTGCGGATATATTCGATTGTGTGTCGGACCAATTCCATAAGGGCATTGTCAGCTGTGTGCTCTCTGGTCTTATACGCAATGTTCCCAGTAAATGGTATATTCAGCCGGATATGTCGCGAGACATCAAGGACACCCCTGACTTTGTCATCATTGTGATTCCTGGTCACATACTCTTTGCAAAGCCCTTGCGCCAGTGCCCTTTTGAGGAAAAACGGGAACAGGAACAGGACAAAATCAAAAACCGATTCGGCATCCGTGCTGTGCGGAAGGTCGAATAAATTCACGGAGAACACTTTTTCCAACAGGTAATGCATAAAATAGTCATCCTCCCCATTGTCAAACCGGGACTTGATCCGGATGTTTGTTCCTCTGCAACCGACAAAACCCATGAGGTTCCCTGTGGTAACAACATTGTCTTGAATGTCAAGGATTGTGCTATCGCCGATTTTATCTCCATAGACATCCAGACTGTTTGGAAACACGAGCAGGGACATGCCATTGTTATCCCGGTCGCACAGTTTTTTTACCGTTCGTCCGGCAATCAAGGAGAGGTCTGACCACTGCTGTTGTGACAGCTTCAGATTCCTTTCTCTGGCATTATCCTTTATAACGACTGAATCGGCCATCTACTGCTCAGCCTCTTTGTATTGATCGAAGGCCTCCTTCAGAGAAGCCATCTTCTCCTCTATGCCGCGAGAGCCCCTAAGGTACTCTTTCAAAATACCCTTAATATGGTATTCCCAGAGTTTCTCGAAGTCGCCGTCATACTGCCCCAGTTTCAAAAAATAAGCAGGGCCAATGTCGTATGCGTCTGTGAGGCCTATTTCCTTCTTCAGTGTTTCATTCAAGGAAGACAGACAACGCTTGGCAGCATCGCTCCAATCAGGAATCTGGGCGTCAAGCATTTCGATGCGGTCTTCAACCTTCACTTCAGCCCAAGCAAAACGACGGCGAACCGCGAAGTCCATACTTTCCACACTGCGGTCGATGTCATTCATCGTGCCAATTATGTAGACATTGTCGGGCACATAAAAGCCCTTTTCAAATGGATCTCCAGGTTCCACCATATTCTGGTACTGGGTTTTGACTCTTCCCTTCTCGCCCCTATAACCAGGATCTACTGCGAAGAACAATTCGCCAAAGATCTTGGAGAGTTCACCACGGTTGATCTCATCAATGATGAAGATGTGGTCCGGCTGTCTCAGGGTCGGTGCAGTTTCAACAAGCCCGTACTTTTCCCTTAGGAGCTTGATCACGCCCTCAAAGTAACCCTTCCAATAAATGTAGACTGTGTTCCCTCCAATTTGGTTCCGGATGTTCTCCCGTGTAAGAGTACCTTGCTTGACCAACTCCTTACCAGTATGCAGGTTCAGGCTCCCTCTGGTATTCACGGAAATGGCGAATGTGGCCCCACTATTCGGTGTAGTGAGTTTCAAAGGCTCTTCCATCTCCGAGAGGTCAGCCAGAAGAAGGTCGTAAGCCTTATCAAAATCTCTAGTCATAACACTTGACAGCGCCTCGGCGCAGAACTGTTTGAATACACCGTTTACACGCTCGAATGAGCAGTCATCCGTGGGACGCAGGCCTTCCACAAAATCAGTGTAGTCATATGACGGATGGAACTGTACAAAACCGGGGTTGTCATCCCCCATTGCCTCAGCTATCTTTTTGGCGAGATATGTTTTCCCGGTACCTGGCGCTCCAGTCAGAACGAGATTGTGATTGGCGCGAAGAAGTTCAATATATTTGTCCATTTTGTCGTTATTATCGTTGAGGTTTTCAAAAAGATACCAGGCAAACAGGGCTTGATGAAGCGGTTCGCGGAACGTTACGTTATCCTTGAAGTACTTCATAATGGTAACGTTATCCTCCAACCAATGACCAGAGGAGGCCGGCAAGGCAGAATCAATCGCCAGAACCTTGTCGTAAACATTTCGGAATTTGCCGTCTGTAATGATGGTAGTCAATTGATACGGGAAGAGGCCAGCCCACATGCGGTGGAATGCCGCAGGGTGCTGTTTGGACAGGGCCGGCTGTATCAACTGCTTCATCTCATCGTAGTCCTCCCGAGAAATAGAGCCAGCCTCCAAATTACGCTTGAAGATTTCATACATCTTCGGCCAGAGAGGAAGCATCTGCTCATACTCTGCGCTAGAGTATTTGCCTTGAGAGTTGGAGGATATATAGTTATTGCTAACCCTTATGAAGTAGTCTTTCATGTCATCATCAATATCTCCTGCAGTCTTGCCGTCCTCGAACATCGCAAGGAAACGCCCGACACTCTTCTTATACTCGGGATACCATCCCTTATACACCCAATTCTCCGTTTTGATCGCCTCGTCATATATTTGCTGTAGCCAGTTCTTCGGTTGGCCACTCTCCATGAAGTGCTGCATCTGCCAAAGCACATCCTGTGCATTTACAAGATCACTCCAGAACAGGCCTCCGGTCTCATGATGAAGAACTTCCTGAAGCTCGACATCCCGCTGCTCAAAAGGAATAATGTCCTTCAAAAGATACAGAAAGTGAGCATATTTTTGTCCGGCCGGCTTGATGGCGAACCCCATATACTTGCAGTAATCCTCATAGATGGTACTGGTATAGGGCGTATAGGATTGAGGATCGCAACAACCCAGAAAAGCAGCAGCCGTCCTTTCATCTCCATAGGATGACTTGCCGGCAGGTGTTATCGCCTTCGCCGCTGATTTGAAATTTTGCAATCGCTCATTCAGAGACTTGTCCTGAAGGAGCAGGTCAAAAGATTGGAAGACCTTGTCAGGTATCGATTCCAGCAGAGAAATAATGGTCGCTCCAACATGTGGCTTTTCTACGAAGTTGCACTCCTCGGAAACCAACATACGAACAATCTCCTCGGTGGTTTTACCTCGTGCTGAGTCGATAAGCTTCCACTTGTAGATTTCATCGCTACGTGAGCTGTTCAGACCTTCAGCGATAACAGGTCCCCTATATTTCTTGAGCAACTTTTCAAGGAGAAGACGCTGCATGGCCGCAACAAGTTCCGGACGAAGTTCCCATTCAAAGTGTCCGTCCCTAACCTTACGGCCAAGCATAGTAATTGGCCAGAAAGTATCTTCCGTGTTCTCATTGGCCTCGATACGGAAGTCCTTCCCACTCGCTTTCTGAGCAAACCGTCCAAAATGCTGCACAAGCATATTGATGCCGCTGTCGCTCGTCGAATATACCTTGCTCAGCCGGGCGCAGGTTGATTTATGGCCAGGCTGACTGAGGAACATCCGTAGAGTATCCAGTTGTCTTCGATATTTGCCATTGTCAGCGGCCAACAGAACCTGATACCACTCCTCCTCATTGAGGATTGGCTCGGTAAAATACTGACCGCCTTTTTGTTGCAATTTATATGTTGTCATATCGTTGCAGCGCGACCCATTACCGCACTACGGTTGATTTCGAGGACGTTTGCAATTTCTTCAGTGGTGATGAAAGGTTTCTTCCGCATCAATTCGAGTGCTTTCTTTTCGTCTATCATGACCGTTCTGATTAAGTTTCAAATATAACTATTTTCGGCGGGATTTCGATGGAAAACTTTCAACGGACGGAGGATACGATTGAGTTTGTAATCAGCAACTTTGAATCCCCGAATTTTCGAAAAGCAGATTCCCCGTTTCAAGGGCGCATCGGAAGCGGGCCGCCTCATGATCAACACAAAAGCACCGCAGGAGGCTACCTGTTCCCGGTCACCCACTGCCATAGCGCCGGGCCGGTCACGCGATGCAGGTGTGAGCCGATTCGGCGAAAACGGCTCACACCTGGAAGCGACAGGTGCCGCAGAGAGCCATGCCGGGCATGTGGACGCCCCAGGTAGTAGCAGAAACACCGAAAACGGCTCACACCTGGCGGAGGCTGACTCCATGTGGGGCTTCGTGCGGAGGTATAGCGATATGTGACGACACAGCCGCGGTGGCAGGTAAAGCATTGACAGACAGGCATAAGACGACATTGCCTGCCGGCGATTCGCATACACATCACCACGCCTCTCCCTTGCCAAGCCATGGAGCAAACGCTCAACCCTCCAGTATCTGCCCTGCGGCGTTCTTGGTGTCCACTTTCTCGATAACGCGCTCAAGAATGCCGTTCTCGTCGAAGATGAATGTGCGCCGGAGCGTCCCCAATATTGTCTTCCCGTACATCTTCTTCTCTCCCCAGGCGCCGAAGGACTGGAGCATCTCCGTAGAGGTGTCCGCAAGCAGCCGGAACGGCAGTTCATATTTGGCCCTAAAAACCGCGTGTGACTTCTGGCTGTCCTTGCTCACGCCTACCACATTGTACCCGGCGGCTGTCAATTCCGCATAGTTATCCCGTAACGAGCAGGCCTCAGCCGTACATCCGGAAGTGTTGTCCTTGGGATAGAAATAGATGATTGTCTTCTTCCCCTTACCGATGAAATCCTCAGATTTCACCATGTTCCCGTCCTGGTCCATGACCTCAAAGGACGGCATCTTGTCACCTGTCTTAAGCATGTTCACTGGCAATTATTGATGTCTCTTTCCAATCCGCAATTTACAAATTATTCTGATCAGAAGTGCAAAAGCCGTCCACCATTGCTGACGCAGCCAGACGAATGACACCACTGGCGAGCATCTGCCGCCTTTCGTCAGTGCCGGCCATTTTGAATATCACTAAATTTAGTTAAATTTGCATTCTTGAGTGCCCATTTTGGCTGTTGATGGGAGCTTGATAATAGGATGATGAATAGCCGACAATTAATTCAAGGAGTTCAATTCTCCTTTGCTCAACAAATGCTTAAGACAGGTATCAAAGGTCATCAGGAGACCACAGTTACGGAGGAGATGCTGGCACAGAATGTCGGCAGCGGTCTTGTCAGGGTCTACGCTACGGCGATGATGATCGCCCTTATCGAAAAGGCTGCAGTACTTTCAGTACAGCCATATCTCGATGAGGGTCAAGGTTCTGTCGGCACTCTTGTCAACGTCTCCCACGTCTCAGCCACTCCGCTCGGCATGAAAGTCTGGGCAGACACTGAACTCATCGAAATAGACCGGCGCAGACTGGTATTCAAGGTTGCGGCATACGACGAGCGCGGACTCATCGGAGAGGGAATGCACGAGCGCTTCATCATCGACAACGCTAAATTTCAGGCGAAAGCCGATTCCAAATAAACTTTTCTCTATGAAAAAAGACATCTATCTTGCTGCAGGATGCTTCTGGGGCGCACAACGCTATTTCAATCAGATCCACGGAGTTGTAGCTACAGAGACCGGATATGCCAACGGCAACATCTTCCATCCCACCTATCGTGAGGTCAGCACCGACGCCACCGGATATGCCGAGACGGTGCATGTGACTTATGACACTGACTTCATAGGGCTTGAAAGGATTCTCCAGATCTACTTCAGAGCCATTGACCCGACAAGCGTGAACAAACAGGGAGAAGACAAGGGCACCCGTTACCGCACAGGCATCTATTACACGGATCCACAGGACCTGACCGCGATAGAGAACATCTGCGACAGGATTTCCGGAGACCTCAAGGCACCGCTTGCCGTGGAAGTGAAGCCTCTCAAGAATTTTTACAGGGCTGAAGACTACCATCAGAATTATCTTGACAAAAACCCGGACGGCTATTGCCACATCCCGGAGTCGCTAATGGAATACGCCAAGACGGCATCCGAGCCTTCCGCAGACTGATGTATGTCCAAGTTCTGCTGCCTCTCAAACTGAGGTGGATTCCTACTTATATCTCCGATGCTCCCCTGCTTCGTGGCGAAGCAGTCAAAGTCGTATTCTCCGGACGCAAATATACAGGCATCGTCTGGGTAGTGGACGCGGATGCCCCGTCCGGAGCGAAACGTATGCTCAAAGTGCTCGAGCGCGACGAAGCCTTGCCGCCGCTCGACGGCAAGGAGATGGCTCTGTGGGCATTTATCGCAGGCTACTACCTATGCACCCTTGGGGAAGTCTTCGCCATGGCCCTCCCGGGGATGAGACTCCGAAGCGAACAGAATAATTCAGCGGCCATAGCACGCCTGCGCTCAAGAGTGAACGCCATAGAAGAGCAGCTCACGGGGAGACACTGTGAGCGGGTCCGCCGCAGGCTTGAAGAGAAAAAGGCTGAGATTCTCGCAAAAATCGCAGAACTCTCCCCAGCGGAGATCACCGTACCGGACGCCGGATCCCGGACAGAGCCGGAGACTGCCTGCCCGGCAGCTGCACCGGAAGACCGCAGACCGCGACTCCTGATAAACAACAATCGGCTGCCAACATATATAGAAGCAGCCCGCGAGCAGCTGGACAGCGGCCATCAGGTGCTCCTCCTAACCCCTGAAGTCGCGTTCGCAGACAAATTAGAAAGAACTCTCACAGAAGTGTTCGGTTCGCGCCTTGCCGTCGTCCACTCAGGAAAGAGCCCGTCCTCCAGACAACGGACTGCCGTCAGGCTGCGAAGCGGCCAGCCGCTCCTCGTACTCGGCACAAGATCCTCCATATTCCTCCCGTTCCGCAGACTAAGCCTTGTGATAATAGACGAGGAGCAGGATCCGTTCTACAAACAGAGCGAACCCGCGCCACGCTACAACGGCAGGGACTGCGCCATCTATCTGGCAGGACTCCACTCCGCAGAAGTGCTTCTGGGCACTGCCTGCCCTTCTCTGGAAACCCTGCTCAATCTGCGCAGCGGCAAATATGCCGCAGCCCGGAAATGCCCGGCTGCAAATGACGGGGCAAGCAAAAAAACATCTCAGTCCGGGCCAGAGACAGGCAGGCTCACCGTGATAGACATCGCGGCCGAACGCCGCAAAAACGGGATGAAAGGCCCTCTGTCCCGTAAACTTATCGCCGCAGCCCAAGCCGCCGGAGGCCCGGTGCTTCTGATACGCGGCTGGGAAAAACAGGAAGAACTCGTAGGATGCATCAGCACCAACCTCCAGGGCGCAGATGTCAGCGTAAGCACACTTGCGGAGCTCAAGCGCAAAGGCTCCGGCGGAGCTGTCCTGATCGCTGTGCTCCAGGCAGATGCCCTGCTGTCCAAAGATGACTTCAGAAGCGACGAACGGGCTCTGCAGCTCATGGCGATGCTCAGGGAGTTCTCGCCGGAGGTCATCATCCAGACCGAAGTTACGCAGAGGTTCAGCACCTCACTCGATGCCTTGCTCTCCGAGCGCCGCCAGTTCGGTTTCCCGCCATACACGCGCATCGTGGACATACACCGGTACGGCAGCTGCGAACTCGCCGAGCGCATATTCCTCCAGCGCGACGCCAGCCTCGCCTCCCGCAAAGCCGAGATATTCGCCTCCCTCCCCGACGACTGCTACGCCGACGTGGACCCGCAGTGACCCGGGGCAACACCACACCCAATACAGGTCCGCACCCCCTCACCACTTTAAGGTAGGGGCAAATATCCCGAAAAACACCCCAACCTTTAGCGGGCGTATGCCTCCGAGCGCCGTATACGGGCAGCACCCCTTGAAGGTAGGGGTAAAAAACGCTGAAAATACCCCAACCTTTAGCGGGCGAATGCCTCCAAGCGCCGTATACGGGCAGTCCCCCTTGAAGGTAGGGGTAAAAAACGCTGAAAGTACCCCAACCTCTATGCAGAAGCTGATCCAGAACCCGGGCCGAAACCAGAAACTGAACCAGAACCTGATCTAGAACCGCAGATGCCGATAGCCTGGCCGCCCACGGCGCACTCCGACAACAACGACAGCCAACAACGACAGCCGACAGCCGACAAAAAAGGCCGGCGATCAATCGCCGGCCTTCTGGTAGTGGGTAGGAGAATCGAACTCCTATTGCGAGATTGAGAATCTCGAGTACTAACCGTTATACGAACCCACCGTTTCTCGTTTCGGGAATGCAAAGGTAAGCATAAATTTTGATTCCGCAAGCCCCCGAGACGAAAATCTCAAATTATTTCATCCTATACGGGACATCATCATACAAGACGAAGCGCTTCGCCTTGCGGACCCACTTCTGCTCCTCAGCCTTGACATGTTCCTGCACCACATCGAAAGTCAAGCGACCGTGCAGGTACTCGGCGATGACAGGATCTGCAACCTTCACAAAAAGCGAATCATACAACTCAAATTCAGAATAATGATCCGCAAAATACCGCATCAGCTGAAGCGTATGCAGAAGCGAATGATACTTTGCCCCGGGAAGCAGCATTATCTGATATCCACGGCACTCCTGCCCGGCATAACGCCCGGCGGCAGGCATGAACGTGCACGGACGCATCAGCACCCCCTCCGGCACGGGCAGGAAACGCACATCCTCGCATCGGATGAACGGCGCCCCGAAATACTCATACGGGCGGGCCGTACCGATGGCAGGAGTGATGGAAGTGTTGTTCCACAGACCGCCTCCGGAATACATCTCACAGGTAAACATCCCCGGAATGTCAGATGCCGGAGCTATCACCCACGGCAGAATCTCACGCGACGAAGAACTCAAGGCGGAAATCACATGCAGAGGAAAACGCGCCCCTATCTCATTGCAGTAGAGATTGCAGAGTTCCCCGAGCGTAAGCCCATGGCGATGAGCCACCTTCGGTGTCCAGATATCCGAATCCACCGCCGGTATCGTCCCCTCCACCACGCGACCGGCCGGGTTGATATGATCCACCATATACACCGCAGGGCCCTCCTCACGACGCGCGCACATGGTGAGAAGCCGCATCACATCACGGGTATAATTGAAATACCTCGACCCGACATCCTGTATCTCCACCACCACGGCATCCACCCCCTCCAGATCTTCGGCACTGAAATCTATATGCTTGGTCTCCGGGGAGAGCTCGCTCCCGGACGGCTGCAGAAGCCGTACAAGGTTGCCCCGCTCCCTGAATATGTCATAAAGATAACGTCCAGAAGAAGGATCCCAGCAGTTCTGTGTGCAGAAGCAGGCCACACGTCCCTCCTGAAGGCTGCGGTCAAGCTGCTCTCCTATAGGAGTTGTCCTGAAAGAGAACATCAGCCTATCAGATTCTTGGCAAGCGCGATCACTTCCTCTCCCAGTTTCTGCGCCTCAGCCTCGGTAGGAGCCTCGGAATAGATGCGGATGATCGGCTCTGTATTGGAGCGGCGCAGATGCACCCACTTCCTCTCGGCCTCGAAATCCACTTTCACCCCGTCGATCGTGTTGACCTTCTCGGAAGCAAAGTGCTCCTTGACGGCGGCGAGAATTTTGTCTATCAGCGACTTGTCACTGAGTTCTATCTTGTTCTTCGCGATGAAGTACTGCGGCAGAGTGGCCTTGTAAGCGCTTACACTCATCCCAAGATGCGCAAGGTTGCTCAGGAACAGGGCCACTCCCACCATTGCATCGCGCCCGTAATGGCTCGCAGGATAGATCACGCCCCCGTTGCCCTCTCCACCGATCAGAGCCCCGACCTCATGCATCTTGGTGGTCACATTGACCTCGCCCACAGCTGCAGCGAAATACTCTCCCCCGTGAGCCTCCGTCACATCGCGCAAGGCCCTGGAAGAGCTGAGATTGGACACGGTGCGCCGCGGCTCCACACCTGCCTTCTCGGCAAGGCCCAGCAGGTAGTCAGCCACCGACACGAGGGTGTATTCCTCCACGAAAGGCTCCCCGTTCTCACAGATGAATGCAAGCCTGTCCACGTCCGGATCCACGCTGATGCCCAAATCGGCCTTCTCGCTCACCACGGTGGAGCTCAGCTCGGTAAGGTTGGCCGGAAGCGGCTCCGGGTTATGGGCGAAATTGCCGGTCGGCTCGCCGTTGAGCACTACGCACTCCACCCCTAGCCGGGCGAGCAGACGAGGCATGATGATGCCGCCGACAGAGTTGATCGAGTCAAGGACAACCTTGAACCCGGCCTTGCTTATCGCTTCAGCATCAACTGCTTCCAGCGCCAGGACAGAGTTGATGTGCTCATCGGTGAAATCGTGCTCAGTGATGCGCCCAAGTTCATCGACATGGGCAAAATCAAAATCTCCGCTGTCGGCAAGGTCGATGATGGCCTGCCCTTCGGAGGCTGTGAGGAACTCCCCGTGCTCATTGAGGAGCTTCAGGGCGTTCCACTGCCGCGGATTGTGGCTGGCCGTGATGATGATGCCGCCATCGGCAGAAGCGAACCGCACCGCCAGCTCGGTAGTCGGGGTAGATGCGAGTCCGCACTTGACCACATCAACACCGCAGGCCACCAGCGTGCCGCACACGAGCTGTTCCACCATCTCGCCGCTCAACCTGGCGTCACGTCCGACGACCACCTTGTAGCGTCCTCCTTCAGGAGAAAGTTTGCGCTTTCTCAGGCAGGCGCAGTAGGCATAAGTGAACTTTACTATGTCAACGGGGGTCAGGCCCTCGCCGCAAGGACCGCCGACAGTCCCGCGTATTCCGGAAATAGATTTAATCAGTGTCATAACATTTGCAAAATTAAGAAAATTATCCGTATCTTTGCGCCCGTTCAAAAACACTAGTGCATTATGAAGAAAGGAATACATCCCGAAAACTACCGACTTGTAGCTTTCAAGGATATGTCAAACGAGGAGGTTTTCATCACCCGCTCCTGCGCCACCAGCAAGGAGAACATCACCATCGACGGAGTTGAGTACCCTCTTGTGAAGCTTGAGATTTCAAACACATCTCACCCGTTCTACACCGGCAAGATGAAGATCGTCGACAGCGCCGGCCGAGTTGATATGTTCTATCAGAGATACAAGGCCCGCAAGAAATAATTTTTGCGGCACAGCGGACAAGGCACGGACTCCTGACATGGGGCCCGTGTTTTTTATTACCCTCTCACGGCTTGCATACCCCGAACCAGCCACGAAACGGCTCGAACTGCCCGCCGCCGCTTGCATTTACAGGCAGAACTGATTAACTTTGAATGTTTTTTGCACACGACTGATGAAATACGACATTCAAGACTGCCTCGAAGGCAAATACAGCGAGATCGTCTGTCTCCTCACATACTTGGCCGACCCTGTCACCACAAAAGAACTCAAAGACTTGTCCCAGAAGTTCGGCTGGAACAACAGGAAGCTGGACGACATCGCCACCTTCTTCTCATACGCGATGCTCATCAAGACAAAGTGGCTGAACTACATGGACAGAAGTTACCAGATAGACCCGGAATTCTTTTTCATGGCCGCCACCTTTTTCCTCAAGAACAAAGCGGATCAGCTCAAACAATACGCCAAGCTCTTCCCGTACCGCAGCGGCAACGCAGAGTTCCTCTGGGCCGTGGCTGAAGCCCTGTTCAAAGGGGAAAAGGACGTAGCCTCCAAGGTTGCCGGTTCATTCCCGAAAGACAGCGGGGTGGACTACATCAGCATGGCCAATGACAACGGGGCCCTCAACGGCTACGCCCTGAAACTCGGCAATGACGAATTCTCGCAGTACATTCTCGAGCGCACCAGAGCACACACCCTATACAACAACAGCAGCCCGGCCGTATTGGAGAATCTCTTGAACCTTGTTTCAGAGTATACTGAGAAAGGGCTCTGGAAAAATCATTTCAACTACACTTATCCTTTCGCCCGTCTGCAGGCGACATATTTCCTGTGCACCGGCAAAGTGGCCGACATGCCCGTCCAGGCATCACAACTCTACTCCGCCCCGGCCATCGAAGCCATCCTGTCGCTATACAAGGGGAACTACTCAGACGCGTCCAAACTCTTCGCCGAATCCCTGAAGAGACGCAATCTGATGTTCGCCGACAAGAATTTCTACTACGACCCGCTGCTGTCCTTCTTCCTGATACTCAGCTACAAACTCTCCGACACGGACAAGGACCGCACCAAAGTCACCCAGTTCCTCGGCAAAAAGGCAGTCAGGGAATCCGCCCAGCTCCACCCCGCCGTCCTCGCAGCCGACTACCTCAACAAGCCGGAAAGTCCACATCTGAAAAACTTCCTCGAAAGCGCATCTCAGCAATACCAATGGCTTCCGCTCAACGTCGAACTCATCGCAGCGCTCCAGGGCCACTTCGGATTCGAGGTCGCGAAGACAGCCCCCAACTATGCCATAGTCAAGCACGAGCTCAGCCCGTACATAAAAATATCCGATTCGGAGAAACAGCAGCTTGAAAAGACCTTCGGCGGCACCCCGCTGATCAGCCGCTTCAAGCGGCTTGAGCTCTGGGAAAGCGTCATCTCGGACATCGACCGCCTCGTATCGGCCCCAGCCGCCGAAGAAGGAGCAAACCAGGACGAGGGCAAGTCCACGAGAGTGGCCTATTTCTACGATGAATACAACCGCACACTCCAGATCAAGAGCCAGACACGGCTCAAGAGCGGGAAATGGAGCGCCGGCAAGCGGATCTCCTACAGCGACTACAGCGCCAGCCCCGACTACATGGATGACACGGACCGCAAGATCGCGCAGATGGCGCTCCGGGGCTACGACGGCCCCTGCGTCAGACTCAACAGGGCCCTGCCTCTGCTCATCGGCAGCGACCGCGTGTTCGGGGGAATCTATGCACCTTACAAAGAACTGGAGATAGTCGAAGAAAAGCCTTTCCTTGCCATCCAGAAAAAGGGCCAGTCCTACCAAATAGTCTCAAACTTCCCGAAGACAGCCCTTCTCGCCAACGAGACTACCGCCTGCGACACCTCCTCCAAGGACCGCATCAAAGTCATCAGCATCAACCAGATGCAGGCCAAGATCCTCTCCTCGATGCTCTCCCTCCCGAGTTTCCCGCTCCAGTCTGAAGACCGCCTCAAGGAACTGCTCTCCAAACTCGCGCCCCACATCGAGATCCACTCCGAACTGCTCGAAGGCGGCTCATCTCTGGAGAACATAAAGGGCTCGACCCTCATACACATCAAGATACAGCCGTCCGGCGACGGATACCTGACCCGACTCTGCGTCCGCCCGCTGGAGGGCGGCAAACTCGAACTCTACCCAGGAGAAGGCGACCGCACGGTCTACGATGAAGCCGACGGCACACGCTACCAGGTGACCAGGACCCTGTCCAAGGAGAAGAAGGCCCTCAAGGAGCTGGGCGACTACTGCTTCGATGAGTTGGACGAGTTCGACATCGAATACAACGACAAAGCCACCCCCGAGCAGCTGCTCGGCATGGTGGAATGGGCCAGCCCGCAGGAGGACAAGTACGTCCTTGAATGGCCGTCCGACAAGAAGATCAAGGTCTACCGCGCCAAGGACAGCAGCATCAGCATCCATAGCGTAGTTGGAGAACAGTGGTTCAAGGCCGAGGGGCAGATAGACTACTCCGACTCTGACTCGGTATCCCTGGAGAAAATCCTCTCGCTCATCAACTCCGGCAACCTCACGGGCAACTACATCCGCCTCGACGACGAAAACTACATCTCCCTCACCGACACCCTCCGAAAGCAGGTACGTCGCCTCGAAGCCATAAGCTCCTCGGGCAAGGACGGGGTGCAGATCTCCCGGTTCAACATCGGGGCGCTCGCGGAACTGGTACACTCTCGCCAGATGCACATCGAAGCCGACAAGGGCGTCGCTGATCTGGAGAAACGCATCACCGAAGCCTCCCGGCTCGAACCGGAAGTACCCGCAAACCTCAACGCCACCCTGCGCGACTACCAGGTGGAAGGCTTCCGCTGGATGGTCCGCCTCGCGCACTGGGGTGCCGGGGCCTGCCTTGCCGACGACATGGGACTCGGAAAGACAGTCCAGGCCATAGCCTTCATCCTCTACAAGGCCTCTGAAGGCGCATCCCTTGTCGTGGCCCCTGCCTCGGTGGTCATGAACTGGCAGAAAGAATTCGCCCGCTTCGCCCCGACGCTGCGCATAACCGTGCTCAACAACGAGGGCGACCGCGACTCCACCATCGACTCCGCCGGCCCCGGCGACGTGATCATCTCCACCTACGGTCTGCTTGCTCACGGACAGGAGCACATCCTCGCAAAAGACTGGAACGTGGTCTGCCTCGACGAAGCCCACACCATCAAGAACCGCCAGACCAAGACCTCCGGTTCGGCCATGCAACTCAAGGCCTCATCCCGGCTCATCCTCACCGGCACCCCTGTGCAGAACTACCTCGGGGAACTCTGGAACCTCCTCCAGTTCCTCAACCCGGGCCTGATGGGCTCGTTTGAGAGGTTCTCATCCAAATTCATCGACGCCTCCGACCCGGATCTCGAAAGCCTCAAACGCATCGTACAGCCGTTCATCCTCCGCCGCACCAAGGCCGAAGTGCTGGACGAGCTCCCGGACAAGACAGACATCGTACGCACGGTGCAGCTCTCCGACGCCGAGATGCTCGCCTACGAGACCATACGCGAAAAGGTGGAGCAGGACCTCGAAGACGAGAGCAAGGTCACGGTCAACGTCCTCGCCGAGATCACACGCCTCCGTCAGGCAGCCTGCTCGATGGCCCTTGTCAACAAAGACTGGAAAGGCGGGACCAGCAAGCTCGCCGAACTCTCCGACCTTGTGCGCGAGATAATCTCCGGAGGCAACAGAGTGCTCATATTCAGCCAGTTCACCAGTTTCCTCGACATGGTCAACGCCCAGCTCGACAAGGACGGGGTGAGCTATTTCTACCTCAACGGCTCCACCCCTATCCGCACCCGCAGCAAGATGGTCGCCGACTTCCAGAAGGGAGAGAAGGAGGCGTTCGTGGTCAGCCTCAAGGCGGGCGGGCTCGGGCTCAACCTCACCGGCGCCAACTACGTGATCCACCTCGACCCGTGGTGGAACCCGGCCATCGAGAGCCAGGCCACTGACAGGGCCTACAGGATCGGACAGAAGCAGAACGTGACCGTCTACCACCTCATCAGCGCCCACACAATCGAAGAGAAGATCCTGCGCCTGCACGACGCCAAGCGCCGCCTCGCGGACAACTTCCTCGAAGGCACCTCACAGGCCCATAGCCTCTCCCTCGATGAGCTCCGCGCCCTCTGCGATGGACGGTAAACACTGTTTTATTTCACTAATACACATACGGCCAAAAAGAACGGGACCTCTTCGGGCCCCGTTCTTTTTTAGTAAGCGGCAAAAAATAAGTTGCCGCAGATTTGGCAAAGATTTTTGAGAATAGATTTCTTTTTGAAGAAGTAGTGTGCCGGTGGCACATGACTGATGAAAAAAGGAATATAGACCGAAAAGATTGCCCAAAGGTGATGCAACTTATTTTTTAACGATTACTTAGCGCACTATCGCTTCCTTGATGCTGTCCACGATGTAGTGGACGTCCTCGTCGGAGACATACGGCCCTGCCGGCAGGCAGAAGCCGACCTTGAAGAGCTCTTCCTCAACCCCGTTGGTGTAGACCGGAGCGCCGGCGTAGACAGGCTGCTTGTGCATAGGCTTCCAGGTAGGACGGGCCTCGATCTTCTTGCCGAGCATGAAGACACGTAGCGCCTCCACGTTCTCATTGGGCTGGCAGTCGGTGGTCGCGCTTTCCACCTGATGTATCACGCCCGCGGCACCGCCCACTGCCGTCTTGATGACCTCCTTGTAGGCGTTCGCCTGCCCCTTTATGCGGACATCCGGGTCAAGGGTCGCGGCACAGAGCCAGAAGTTCGCATCGAACCTCGGGTCCGCTGGCTGCCTGTGGATATGGACTCCATGCACATCGGCGAGAAGTTCCTCGTAAAGGGCCTGCACATGCTTATGGTGGGCGATGTGTTCGTCCAGGACCGTCATCTGCCCGCGCCCGATACCGGCGCAGACGTTGGACATGCGGTAGTTGTAGCCGATGGCGGTGTGCTGGTAGTACGGGTAGGCGTCACGGGCCTGGGTGGCGTACCACATTATCTCGTTGGCATCCTCGGCGTTGCGGCATATAAGGGCCCCGCCTCCGGAGGTGGTGATCATCTTGTTGCCGTTGAACGAAAGCACCCCGTATTTTCCGAAAGTCCCGAGCACCTGCCCGTTGAAACGGGAACCCATCCCCTCGGCGGCATCCTCCACCACCGGGATGCCGTAGCGGTCGGCAATCGAGAGTATCTCGTCGATCCGGTAAGGCATGCCGTAGAGGGCCACCGGCACTATGGCCTTGGGGTAACGGCCCGTCTTGGCTTTGCGGTCGAGGATTGCCTTCTCCAGCAGGGCCGGGTCCATGTTCCACGTCTCCCCTTCCGAACCTACGAACACGGGATGTGCCCCCAGGTAAGTGATAGGGTGCGACGAGGCGCAGAAGGTGTAACTCTGCACCAGCACCTCGTCCCCGGCCTTGACCCCGCAGCCGATGAGGGCCAGATGCACGGCGGCTGTCCCGGCGGAAAGGCAGACCACCTTGCGGTCGAGGGGCTCGGCAGTGTTTTTTTCCGGAGAAGCTGACGGGTTTGTGGATTCTTCCCGCCTTGATGGTTCTTCCTGCCTTGATGGTTCTCCTCCCGGGACCTGCCTTAGCGGAGCGCTTTCACCTTCCGCGGCGGCTACAGTGGTCTCAGGTTCCGCGCTCTGGACTAGCCTTAGCGGAGCGCGGGAGTTGACGAAGTTCTCCAGATCCTTCTCGAAAGCATTGACATTCGGGCCCATAGGCACCACCCAATTGGTATCGAATGCCTCCTTGACATACTTCTGTTCCAGCCCTGCCTCGCTCATGTGCGCGAGACAGAGATAAATTGTCTTACGTTCTGACATATATGTTACAATGATTTTTCTGAATGCCTTTACTCGGTAGCACCAGATTTTTGCTGATAGCACAAGTTTTGCCGGCAGCGTCAGGTTATAGAATAAAAGCTGTCGGACTCTCTAACCTGGACCGGGAAAGCACCCCAGATGCCGTTTTCAACGACAGGTTATAGTGTTTTAAGATGAATTCCCTCTAACCTAAACAACACATCACCCGATGCCAAGCGCTCAGATCCAAGCACCCCCAACCGTTAGTAGCCAACTTATTTCGACCTGCACATCCCAAAGATCAGAAATCAATCCGCCACAGAGACTTTGCAATATTTGCCATTTTGCGCTGGCGCGAATTTATAGCGGCACTGTTCCACTCAGGATATCCATCCGGTATCGAATGTGTAGTCACAAAATCAGACTTTCCATAAACAGCCTTCTTCGCCGCAAAAGACTTATTTTCAACGTCTTTATTAAATTTTTTCTCCAGCAGGCACATGTTACCGAGACGATATGTAAGCGAGTCAAACTCATAGTTGTCCTCGCCCCATTCTATACCAGGATTCCTCGGCAAAATGTGCTCAATCGTATCTGTCTCGCTCTCAAACGGCACATCCCTCAAGCCACCGCTGTATCGTTCTATACGTCCAAGTATATACTTGACTATCTTGTTGCTCTTGGAATTATCCACAAACGACTTGTTTTTAAACGAATTGGAAAATTCGTCATCTGCCACGTAAATCTCTCTCAGGCTCTCTTTGCGATATATTCTCTCTCGAGAAATCTCAATGGCCATCTTATTGTAGACCCGCTCTATGTCATTCGGATTCTTATCACAAATTACACTATAGCGAAAACTGAATACAAGTACATCTTGAAGAACCCGACCAAAAGACTCGATATCCAAATTATGGTAGGCTGCCATCAAAAGAGAAAAAGGCTGTCTCAAACCAAAGATGTTAAGCAATCTTATTTTGTCTGAAATCTTTTCCAGATTCTGCCACAGCTCATCATCCGGATTACGCAAGGCCATATAGATGTCACTATATAGCAACATATCCGCAACAAGCCTGAAAACCTCTGAATCTGTGCTTATATTGTCCCTGATGGCCTTGAACAACTCATTTGCTCTTACTGTCTTATTCTTGGAGTTCCAATAGTAACGTATAAAATCCGGAAGTCTCTCCGCTTGAATATTCTTGGTGAGACTGGACCACTTTTCCTCCAATACGTCAATCCGCTCAGGAGACTTCACATTGTCCACAAGAGAAAAAAGATAATTCTTAAGCAGATCCGCAGATGACAGTTGAACACCCCTGGCATTCAAAGTCTCAAACACCCGGAAAGCATTCATCTCGTCGGAAACCCTTATGATCGTGAAATAGAGGTGATCCACGATATATGAAATCAACTCCGCATACTCCCGCCCGGTATTGTACATTCCGGAAATTCTGGACTCATACCATTCGAAGCAACTCCTCATAAGTTTTTCCGTCCGGGATGTGTTCCTCAACCTCAATTCCCCAAGACGGACTATGTTATCACGATAATACGAATCATTGTTCCTGTTAAGGACCAGATAGTTGTCATATTCAAGCGTTACAGGATCAATATCTCCGATATAAGTTTTGGTAAGCGTCTCCGCCCGCTTGTTGTTCTCCTCCGTCTCAACACCGCTTAACGCAAGCTGCCGTATCGCCTTTATGGCAGCGAGAATAATGAATGTTATAGTCGTAAAACGCTGCTGGCCATCAACAACGTAACAATCTTTGGAAGAAACAGACTGCAGGACAAGATAGCCCATATAATGATCCGTATCTTCTTTAACCATGGCAAGTATGTCCTGCCACAAATCATCCCACTGATCCTTATCCCACGAATAATCACGCTGAAACTTGGGGATGATATACTTCCCGCCGCTTCTGATGAGAGACCCGAAATGGTTTGTCGAAGAATCCAATATGCCGAACATATACCGTATTCAATTATCGTTGTTATAACAAACAAAGATAGTCGTTTTCAGAATAATGCCAAAACCCAGCTTGCTAACCGTCTGACGCCCGATCAAATCCCAGCTAACGATCCCCTATAATTACAGGATGCTGCGGTCGAAGACCCAATTGCGCCAATTTCCGTTTGTATGAGGCCTGAGTGCTGATATGAATTCCTGACCCTGTTGCGGCCCAACAGAATTTTGGAGACAAGGCCGGCATCGCATCAAGGAACGGTGCCTTGTTCTTAAGCCACCAGACAAGCCACTCCTTTTTCTTCACAATCTCGTCAATGTTTTTTGTACTCGCCGGATGGACTTCGACAAAACAGACCTTACCATCATAACCCAACGCATAATCCCAACGGCCGGAATCCGGATACCTGCCCCGCAATTCCCTATCCAAATTCACACTGCCATTCAATTTGCGATTATCCTTTATGACAACAGCTTTCTTGTCCGAAGGCTCAAACGCTTGAAGTCCTTCACAATAAGCGCCCTCAATTTCCGGAGTGTGCATCACCGCGGCCTTAAACCCCTCAGCAATAACAGCATCTGCCTTATTCATCGCAATATTCACTCACAAGTTCTGAGGCCCTTGTAGCAAACGATGAAAGTCCGCCCCACTCACAAACCTCCTTATTTTCATCAAAAGCATCCAAAGAAGTGATATCAAAACTGGTGACCTTCTCATCATCATTCCTGACGAAAGCATAGGTCCGAATATCCTTCCCGAAAATGCCTGAAAGCATCCCTGGGCCTTCCGCCGAGCCGTCAAACAACTTCATCAACGCGGCCGCAGCCTCCTTTTTGCTTTTTGGGGATTTTTTTAAAATATTAAATGCCCATACAAACTCCAGCGGAACTGTGGAATGAGTGGACACTATAACTTTCTTTCCCATTTGCACTAGCTGCAAGATCTCAAGCAAAACTGACATTATGGCCTGTGGATGCAAACCCATTTCAGGCTCCTCAATAATGACACATTCATATTGATCTTTATTCATCACCTGTACAGGAGATCCTGACACACAATAGAAAGCCATCAATAGAGGCAAGAACTCTTTTTGCCCGGCACTCCAGGTCATGAACGGAATGTTCATGCCGCCAGTCTTCAGACGCATCTTTCTCTGCCCGTTATCATCTTCCATGACGACTTTCCCACCATGGAAAATCGAACCGTCAAAAGATTTTTTCTGTAAGTTTTTCAGCCTGTTGTTGACAGGAAACAAAACCGCATTGCCTCCTAGCCCCACAGACATGAAGACACGAAGAGTTTCACTGAACTGACGCAAAGTATATGGGGCGCTCGGGTCAAATTCAGAGAACGCCTTTGGCCTACCGTCAGATATGCTGAAGATCCTTTGCGCAGGCACGTAAAACACCTTCTCTTCCCCCGCTTCATTTTTACTCATCAGCGAAGTAACCGATGAAAAAGCTTTTCCATCAAATGCAACTTTTGTATCTGAAGTCCAGACAGCGGCCATACCGCTCCCGAAATATGCATCCAGCAGATTATTCCTGTTAATGATATAATTGTATTTCTTCAGATTCGCTACAATCGCCGCTCTATCCTCCACCAGCTTAGCAAGTTCCAGAAAAAGACTCTTCCCGGAAGCCTGCGCCCCCACAAGAAAGGTGAGATCGCCAAAAGTGACATCCGCCGTCCTTATAGGCCCGAAATTCTCGACTTTAAGAGTTTCCATCAATGTGCATTTAACTACAAACAAAAGTAGAAATATTCACGTTCAACTCCAAAAAAATCTGCCCCACAAGTTCACACCTCCTCCTACCCGCAAACCCAAACCTCCCCGGATGCCGGGACAGGAAAAAGCAGCGCATGAAAAAGGCAGCGCAGGTTATAGAATAAAAGCGGCAGAACCCTCTAACCTGGATCGAAAAAACACCTCTGACACCATTTTCGGCGCAAGTACCTATGTTTAATATCCAAAAAAATTGGAGAGCTTTTTCAAAGCTCA
>ERZ808252.1062-NODE-1062-length-22322-cov-30.369426_pt1 | contig 22322 bp, 36 predicted proteins | sample MGYA00521242_ERZ808252 | MGnify/ENA primary metagenome ERZ808252 (study PRJEB31516, sample SAMN03275581) | gut metagenome | biome: mammalia-associated habitat; material: feces | host: Papio cynocephalus | place: Kenya | collected 2012-08-07 ...
GGGAAATGGTGGCACAAGAACCAATGGAACTACTGTAAGCACCGGCAGGGGAAATAATGGTAGTACAAGACTATCCGATTCTGCTAAACCATCCGATTTTACTTTTGCGGGCGGAAATAGTTTAGAGGCGAAGATGTTACAAGAAGCAGAAAACTGGAAAGCAGAAAAAAGAGAGGGGAATCCTGATGTTATTCCAAACCACGACAATAGCAGTAGCAATGGTAGTTCAGCGGTAAATACTACAAAAAAGAAACTGCCAATCCTTCCGATTGTAGCAGCCGTTGTATTATATTTCATCATCAAAAAGTGATAATTATGGCAGTAGAATTAACCATAGAGCAAGCCAAGAAGGCTCCGCAGAACTTTCTGTACATCTATGCAAGTGACCAGTTTTTGGCAAAATTAGACAGTAAGACGGCTTCTATTTTGCGTTCCAAGGCCGCGAATCAAAGAAAGGTGCTTGTGCTTTCCGCAGACAAGTACAGCACCACCTATAAGGCATATACAGACGCTATCCGTAGTGCATTTATAGGTTATTATGGTATGACCCCCGCAAAGGCATTGGTAACGTTGGCAAATGGTGGGGAGGTTGCGGGTAAGAACTGGGCAAAGGGTGTGTACGGTATTGGAGCAGTAAAACGCAACGATTTCCAGCAAAACAGCGGTGTTACCGTGGACGAAAAGACGGGGCATATCTATTATAATGGTTCCGATGTTACAGCGTCTGATGGCGTAGTATATGGTAACGTAAAAGGAAAAACGTTTCCTACCAACTATTCGGCGACAATAGACGGTAATACGTACACAAGCCAATATAACAAGGTTGCAAAGAAATACTATGCAGGTTCGTATTCCACTTCGGACGGCACTATGCAGAACGCAAACGGAAAGACTATAGATGCAAGCGACAGTTCGAGCGTGTGGGAAAATATCATATTAGGGTTGAGCGAGTTTATCACGTGGCTAATATCCCTGTTTAAGAAAGACAGCGATGTAGAGTTGATAAGTGCAAGCAATACCCTACCCTCTCAATCGGACGGATTTGTAACAGCAAGTAGCGGTGTATCTGTATCGAATAGTATACTGATAGCCGCCATTGCGGTCGGTGCTCTGCTTTTTGGTACTAAAAGCAAGGGCGGAAGAAAGAAAAAGTAGTAAGTAATGAAAGAATTGTGTAATATAAAACATGAGTAAGATGGCAGCTTTGAAAATGAAGAAATTGCCGAAGGCTCCCAAGGCATCGGCATCTATCCAGACCAAAGAAAATTATCTGAGACGTGTAAAGGAAATCAAGCGCGAGAATGCAAAGCGTGCGGCTCTTAATCGGAAGTCCGAGGCTTTGACGAAGAAAATCGCGGGTATCCGTAGCGGTTTCAGGAAGTAAGTAAAATGTATGCAGGGAGTTTGGCGGCACTTCTCCCGAAATCAAACAGCCGCCACAAAGACAAAAAAGTAACTAAAACAAAAAAACAATGAAGAAGAATCCATTTAAGAAACAAGGCATAGTCGATACTCTGACTAATGTAGGTATTGGCGGTGCTGCAAACGTAGCGATGGACTATTTGGTTAGTTCGGTGGACTCACTGGCTAAAATGGACGCGACTACGATTAACGCCATTAAAATCGGCGTGGGTGTATTAGGTGGTACGATGACCACTAATAAGATGATTCGCGCGGCAGTGGACGGTATTGCCGTGGTAGGTGTTAGCAACCTTGTACAAGGGCTGATGGACGATACGGGTAGTGATAATAGCGGAAAAGATGAAAACAAAGGCCCTGCAGGTCTCCCTTATGGCACCATAGGTCTCCCCGGTGGCACTATTGGTCGTCTGCGCATGGGTAACCGCTATTTCCGTAATGCCAAAGCAAACCGCGTTTCGGGTGTAGCCGGCGGAATCATGGGCAAGTAAACAGAATGTATAACAAGCAAAAGTAAATCAAAATGGCATCAACAACGTATGATATTAACGCGATTAAGAAAGCGCGTTTTGACCAAGTATGGGATATGATTAGCAAGTCCGGCGCAAGCGGAAAAATCTATCCCGAGGAGAGTAAGATTCGCCTTGAACAGAAGATTCTTGACGGCAAAGGTCAGTATATCTTCAATATCAAGGATAACATGAGTGTGGATAACGTGGAGACGTTTGCCCTCGACCGTAACGATGTTATGGTACCCAACTCTATTGGTGTGTTTGTCGGTATCCGAAACACAACTACCAAAGAGGAAGTGCTGTTTCCGTACGCACCTATCAACGATGGCACCAATCCGAGCATCCACAAGGCTGGCTTCACCAATCCGAGCATCAAGAAATTGTGGGATGGTTTCCTATCTTGGAATGTAGATACGAGCGTGCTTCTCTCTCGCTACCCGATGGAGAAGTTCCTGCACGTTCCACAGGTGCAAGGCGCATTCGTGCTTGATGGCACCAATTCCGCTGTAAACGAGGGTATTCAGAGTGAATGGACACTTGACCAGTACCTCTCATTGCTCATGCCTCGCTATATCATAGCCGGTACACGCGACCATAAGATTACGGTGAACTTTAACGCGGCAACGCTCACTTTCCCCGTTACTGCAGGTTACGAGGCTTATATGGTACTCATAATTGACGGTTTCCTTGTTAAGGGCGGCTGTGAGTACTTTGGTGGTGAGAACTGGGCAGGTAAGGCTGTCGGACAGTGGTAATTCGATGGGTGGGGGATATAAGAAAGTAAAAAGTGTTAGTGTCCCCCACCCTACCTTTGTTTCACACTAAAACGAATAAATATGAATGCTTGGGATTTATGGTCTGAAATAACCGAAATCATGGGTGCCGAAGAAGCATTAAATGCTCTGCTTTCGTACTTAGGGACAGACCAAATGGAGAATATCGGAGATTGGATAAATCGCACATACGATTTAGGGATAGGCGAAGAAGAGGATTATTAGTTATGAAGGCGACATTATACAAGAATGTGGATTTGGTGGTGCTGCCGATAAAGAGCGGTATTAGCGACTACTACCTGCCCCAGAATGTGAGTTGGGCAAAAGAGAAGGTGGACAAGATACTGATTTGTGCGCCTACTGCAGCGTGCGTTTCTCCTATCGATGGTGAGACACCCGTAATGCAGAGTGCAGCAATGCGGGATATGTATATCAATATCTTCACCGATGAGGATAAAGAGATTATGTACGACGCACACGCAGACGGATTCAAGCACACCAACAACGAGCCTATTATGGTGGATTCAGTGCTGAACTTATCCTTGTGCCGTCTATACTTCACAACCATGCCTACCACCGATTCCGTCTTGCTGTTGTATGTTTTCTATGGTAGTCGAGTTGTGGAAGATTATGAGCCGGCAACAAGGGGCATTACGGTCTCTTTCCCGTTACAACCAAGCCAAAAAATTACTTTCCAAGACATCATCAATACATATATACACGCACTACCTAAGACTGTGCGCGGTATTGTCTGCTGGGATTCGGAAAGCAACCCCGCGTATATGACCTTGCGCGACCATCAACTGTCGTACATCGTACGCGACTTGCACACGGAGTTGTGCCGTAAACCAATGGTAGGAGACAGTGCAGAGAAAACGCAAGCGCACCCGTTCCTGACAGACGACATGGATATTGACTTTGACTACTCGTTCATTCAAAATGCAACGGGTACCGAGAATATACAAACAATTACATTTCAATTTTAATTAACGAAGTATGAACACCAAACTATCAGGCGCGCAACTCGTATTGGTTCCGATTCAGCGATTGGGTCGTAACTACTTTCCCTTTGTGGAAAACATCAACCGCCGTATTATCAAGTACATCGATTTTGCCCCCGCGCAATACCTTCCCGAAACAGACAAGACTGGTACTACAAGCACGGAGAATATGTACATAACCATTATGGACGAGTACAGTAATACCGAGTTGCAACGCAACCTGCCATTGGAGCGTCTGAATTACAAGCAGACATTGGGAATCCGAAACCCACTATTCAGCAAAATCAGTCTTGAATCAAGTTACATCGATTGCCAAAACCAAAGTTTGGTAGGTACAGTAGCGGCGTTTGTTTTTTGGTACGACTTGCCGGAGTATAGCAGCCGCAATACAACGGATACCCTCATAACCGATTCGGTTTCCGTGCCGTTGGTTACTTATATTCGTTACAACCAGTTCCCGGATAGCGACCGTATGGTTAGCAAGCGTTTCCGCCGTATATTGCTTTCCACGCCGAGCGTAACGCCCGACTTGCATACTGGTATTACCTTAGAGCAGGCGCAAAATATCTACCTCACATTGCGCAAGGGTAGTTACTGTATCGTGGATAACCTGCCATTAAGTTTACTCTATCAGTTGCAAATGCTGCAAAAGACGGAGTTTCAAAATATCATCTTCGACTTCCAAGCGTCCTATCTAACCATCGGTGGTGCGGGCACTATTCCGAATGTGCAGACAGAGTATGTCGGGAAGTCGGTATTTATTAACTTGCAATACGAGAGATAATTATGTTTACACGTTGGCAACAAGTAGATGATTGGATTACGGATAACCACTTCAAACGCTGGATATTCTACAAGAATGACCCCGAGAAGAATACGGACGAGCGGGGCAATAACAAGGTGCTTGACAGTCGCTATTGGGCGGACGAGACCATAGATGACAAGTTGCGCCTTACACGCAAGTACCTTGAGCAGTGGGGCTCCCGTGCGTATGGTTTGGCTTTCCAAAATGAAAACTCCAATTCCGGCGGTGTGCAGTGTGTGGTTTATATCGAGCAGGCACAGCCGTCTGAACAGTCCGCACAGGTACAGCAGGCACCCGTGGCAGGTATGGTCGGTATGGGGATTGGGTCACCTGAGTATGAGCAGTTGAAAGCACAGATACGCGAGCAGGTGGAAACCGAATTTGACAAGCGGGAATACGAGCGCAAGCGCAAAGAGTTTGACGAGGAAAAACGCCAGTTTGAGCAGGATAAGAACTCTGCTATCGGTCTGATGGTGGGGTACCTGAAACCCGTGATTAGTGCCTTGGGGCAGAAACGTGTAGCCGGTATTGACGCGGCAGAAGATGTGCGAGCCGAGCGCGTGCAGCCTATCAAGCAGCAGTCCGAGATTGTACCCGAAGAGGAAACGGTCGAGGAAACAGCCGAACAAGAGGTGTTTACCGAAGAAGAAGGAGACAAACTCTTTGCGCTTATGGCGCGATTCAAACAAGTAGAGCCGGACTATATGCAACTGTTGGAACGTGTAGTAGTCATGGCAGAGACGAATGATGGTATGTATCAGGCGGCACGCGGTATGTTGCTCAAGTAAATGAGAGTATGGCAAGGTACGTTACAGTAACATCGGTTAATACTCACGAGAAGATACCGCGTGTGTTGGAGTTGTTTGCCTTCAGAAGCGATAGCGAAGCCTACGATTTTGCCGACAAGTTGGCAAAGAACAATCGCTTTGAGTTTGTTATGGTGGATATTAATGGAGACCCTGTATATGCACAGGCTTATGAGATTGCGGACGGGTCTGTAGAGTATAGAACCATACAAGTAAAAAAGAACAGGAGAGTATGATATTTAACGCTACATACGCAGGGCATGTTTTCCAGATGGAGAATGGCGAGGTGTACACCATCAACTCGTCCGGGCAGTTTGCGTACACGGGTGCCCAACTGGACGGACAACAGACGAGCCGAATCGTGACCGTGATACTCACCGGGTACAGCACCGTCACACCGAAAGGCAACACGGCTTGTCAGACGACATCAGGGGGGTATATTTTCCTAAAAGACGGTTGGCAAGATAAGGGCACATCGTACGTTTCACGTTACAGCCAATCGCAGGCACAGAAATTGGTAAACACGATAATCAAAAACAACAAGATTATCATACAGAACAATATACTGTGCGCGCGGTTTGCCAACAAGTTGGACGCAGAGCAGAAGCAGACACTGTACAACCTGCAATTGCGTCTGCAAGCGCGTAACTCCGCGCTCATCAACCAAGGTGTATGTGCCAACGTGCAGACATCGTACCCGAAAGGCTACGCGGACATGGAGGCATACCTTGATAACTTCATGAAGAATGGCGGTGTAGGCATATCCACGTTGGTGGTGATTGTAGTTTCCGCTATAGTGATTGCAAGCCTATCCACGGCAGCATACTTCGCCTACAAGTCGTTTGCGAACGAATCGGAGAGAGATGTTAAATACAGCAGGGAACTAACAAAGGTACTCACCAGCAAACTGACAGAAGATGAGTACCAACAGTTGCTTGCGGAAACAAAAGGTATCGTGACCAAAGCACGAATCAAACAATCGCTATCAAGCACCGGTAGCCTACTCATGGTTGGACTTGCGGCAATAGGAGGATATTTTATTTATCAATACTTAAAGAAATAGATTATGACATACCAAGAGGCATTACGAATTGGAAACAAGGCGCAAGGGACACTAAGATGTACCTATGCAGAACTTTACGACAAAAACGGGAAGAAGTTGTTTAGTATTCAAAAAGTGCAGCCAAGAGAATACATAGAACGTCTTTATGATGAAAATGGCAAATTCTTAGGCAATGACAAATACACACAACACTTTGTAGAACTGACAGACGATGGCATGAAATATACGCTTTCGCTTGCACTTGTGGAAGTAGAAAAAAGCGAATTGACAACAAACAAGTTAGTTCCATGTTATTTACTTTATGACACATACGTTTACCTAAGGGCTGCTATATTAGCATCTCGAAAGCATAAGTTTGTGGAAGAAGTAGAAGAGAATGGAGAGAAGAAGACAATAGAAACAGTAGTTTACGGAGATAAGTACAACTATCTGTATCAGAAAATGCAAGCACAGGTGACGAGTGGAGAACCCTTTTATGTAAAACCACTTGCATTTGATTGGCACCCAACAGACATCAATACTGAGGAGGTTGAGGAACAAAGGAAAGAAGTTAAGAAAACAACGCTATTAGCATTAGCGGCAGGCGCATTAGTACTATGTGGAAAGTAACAGAGAAGTCTCAGGACATTACAACCAACACGATTATCCGTCCTGATGGTAAGAGCGGAGGATGGTTTGCAATCAATACAGGGTCGAATGTTGCAAATGTGAACGGCATACCATTGTCACCCGGGGAGGGATTGGATAAAACCAACCTTGACAAGGAGGTGATTTGGAACTCTGAAATCAAAATCATTTTGGAGACCGGTGCACGTATCCAACTGTTGCAGTATCAATACACACAGGAATGACAGAGTGGATTAACATAGTGGTTACGGCGGTGTGTGCTATTGTCGGTGCTTTCGGTGGCGGCACCCTACTCTATTTCCGGCAAAACAAGAGACAAAAGGACATCGATAACGAACTCAAGGAAGCCAACGAGTGGGAAAAGATGTACCACGAGAAGGAAACCAAGTGCAATATCAAGGACGCAAAGATTGACGAATTGCGCCACGACATAAACAATCTGCGAGAGGGGAAGACGTCCCTGATAGAGGAGAACGCCAACAGGGTACAAGTATTGCAAGCAGAAGTGTTTGATTTAAGAATGAAACTTGCGGAGAGTAACTGGTATCGTTGCGAGCGGTGCGGGTGCCAAAGCAGAAAGCCGAAACGCGAAATCGACATACCGGCAGAAGGAGGTGGGTATGAAGATTGAGAGAGTATTTAGCCCGGCAAGAGGACTGCTGAATGGTTACTATCTACAGATATACGCTTTTGGCAAGAAGTGGATATTATTCAGAGAGTAGCAAACCGACAAGATAACTAATAACTAACATATAACAATTATGGAACCAACAAAAAGACAAATGCCGAAGCAACTTGCTATAGACGGCAAAGTGATTTCGATTGAGAAAATCGGAGAGAAGACGCAGGCACAGTTTGCCGCGCAACTCAAACAGAACGGGATAGTATTAGAGGAGGGACGTCTTACCGACCTATATAATACTCTCCATGATATGGCGGTGAAAGCAGCCGAGGAAGCGCAAGCCAACCAAGAGGAAGTGCAGAAATCAGAAGAGGTGAAAGAGGAGACAACGGAAGTAGAACCAATTAACACGGAGGAGTAACTATGAATATCATGCAACAACCCTATTTCCTGCAGGCAGCAGGAAATAAAACAAATACTCCCGGTGCTGTCTTACGGTATAGCAATGCTAACCCTATATTGAGAGGTCTTTCTGGGAGAAAATTAACTATCAAGACTACAAGTAACGGTGAAGAAAGAGTACAGTCGTACGAAGAACTTGACGACATTACAGCAGTATCCATTGTTGCTGACGCCGGAACCAATGTGTATATAACTGGTGAAATCGGTTATCTTATGTTTGCCACTACAGAAGAATCGGCTAAAATTAATAGTATCGAAACATTAATACAAGTATCGATACAAGGGTCTACAATTAATACGTTTGTTTTGAGAGGCTGTACATTGCTGAATACTCTTGATATAATGGCTGCCGATAATCTTATTGACGTAGATACAGATATTTGTACATCGTTGAAAGTCATAACTATAGCCTATGACTATACAAAAAAAATAATAGATTATAGTAACTACCCGAATTTGGAAACAGTAAATCTGGGTATTGTTCCTTATATAGAAAAGTTGGATTTAAGTGCAAATAATAAACTTCACGACTTTACGAGTGAACTCTGTACGAATCTATCTGAAGTTATACTAACTCAACCGACAAAAGCGGAAATAACTACTTTCAATGTATCGGGAGCTAAAATCACAGCAGCAGATTTCACTGGCTTTAGCAGTTTAAATACACTAGAATTAATTAGTTGTTACTACATAACAGACTTGTATATCAAAGATTGTATTGCTCTTAACGATTTAGATATAACAGATAGTTTAGGCATAAAACGAATAACTCTTCCTAATACAGATAATGCAGAAATTGCCCAAAAACTATCAGAGTTTATAAGTAACACAGCAACAGGTGGTGAAATCCATATTGAACAAAGTGCAGGGATATATCAAACACTTAACACTGCTGTTACAAGTACTAATGGAAGGTGGGAAATTATTCCTGAATGAGAGAAAAAACAATCATAGTATTTCTGCTGTTGTGCCTTGCAAGTTGCGGGGTGCAACAGCAGTTGCCTACAAACACCAGCCAACAGCAGCGCGATTCGGTGCGCACGGAGTATGTGCATGATTCCGTGTATGTGGAGCGGGAACGGCTGATACGTGTACAGGGCGACACCGTCTATATGCGCGACACCGTGACCGTAACACGCACACAGAAAGTACGTGTACATGATTCGATATACATACACGTGGCAGACACTATTTATCAAATTCCAACAACAGCACCCGCGGAAAAGAAAAGCGAGTGCGACAATCCATTTATCCATCGTAGCGGAGTAGCGTTGTGGGTGATACTTTCCCTACTACTGCTATCCGTGATAATCGGCATAATCATTCGATTTGCAAGGAGGTAATATGCTCAATCCAACCCGAAAGGCTTTGCAGCCTACCAATGTAAAGAACTTAGACTTGCGGATATTCTCGAAGCACAGCAAGAAGATAGGTTTATGGTTCGGCAAGATATTGTCGTATATAAACCGGTTTGTCAGCGGTGGAAAGAAACAGGAGTACTCCGAGACGCTGTACGATGACAGCAACCATACCATCAATTTTAAGGAAAACTCCGGGGATATATTTGTTAAATGTACTGATGTGGACTACCTTGCCACAGATAGCGACACCTTGATAAACAAGGCACCGATTAGGATTGCAGCAGGAAAGTACACATCAGAATCAGCACCGAGTATCACGCTCAGAGCATATAACGGTAAAGTAACTGTTAATTATATACTGAACGGGGTGCCGGCAACTGCTACTTATAACGACGAAGGGATACAGTGTATAGACATGGACGATGATACAGAGGTTGCTATATGGGGAGATGTGGAAGAATTAGTTGCCAATGATATTGCCGATATAACCCTGTACCATTCCTCAGTTAAGGAGTTAGAGGTTTTGGAATATGGAAATTACCATAATCTGACGAAAGCCACCTTAATAGGAAACGACAGATTGGTAAAAACAAACTTCCATCTTTGTAAAAAGATGGAAACATTTATTTCGCTGGCAAACAAATCAATAACAGATATAATCTTGTATAACTGTATCGCATTGCAGAATATACAGATTGATAACTGTAATAAACTACAAATTCTTCGACTGAATGGCTGTAGTGGATTGCAGCATCTAACATTAAACGATTTACCAAGTATCAACGCTATACACCTTGAGGATTGTACAGCCCTACAAACACTTAACATTTCAGGGCTTGCCAATATACAGGGTATTTCGGTTAATGAAAATAATAACTTAGATATACGAGAGATTAGATTTCACGCAACAAGTCAGAGCCTAACAGAAGATGTGATTCATATTACACTAATTGCATTCAAGAATTATGGCACACTATATGTTGGCAAAAACGACAAATATGTAGAGCTGATTAGAAGTAACGATGCTATAACTTGGACTGTTATATATCAATGACAAAGCGTGAAGATATATTACTGGTTATCGGAGTGGCAGCATTAGGCACTGCTGCTTATCTACTCTACAAAAGCAAACATCAAACAAGCAACAATATGAATACCAACCCTACTCTACCCCGCGGGTACAGAAACAATAACCCGCTGAATATCCGCTACAGCAAATCCAACAAGTGGATAGGCGAAGTAGCCAAAAACACGGACGGCACATTCGAGCAGTTTACCACTATGGCATACGGGTACCGCGCCGCATTCCAACTACTGCGCAAGTATATTAACCAATACAACCTACGTACAGTGGCGGAGATAATCAACCGTTGGGCACCACCTACGGAGAACAACACCGCGGGTTATATATCGCGCGTCATCGGAATCAATGGTTGGACCGCGGCACAGGAGATTGACCCGGACAACAAAGAGGAAATGACCAAATTAGTGTACGCCATGGCTATCGTGGAGAATGGTAATAGTATACTTCCGAACTGGTCGGAAATCTATCAAGGGTGGAACTTATTATAGCACAATTATGTTACAGGGAATTATTATAGGAATTATTGCACTTGCGGCGTTAAAAGGTCGCAAGCAGAAAGGTGTAGGTAGTATTGAAACAAAGAGAACGATTTATTTTATAAAAGCAGTAGATAGGTACGGAAATACCGAGTATCAGATTTATGACAAACTTTTAGATACCATGCATAGTGGTATGCTTTATGATTTGCGTGTGTATGCAACGGAGAAAAGCGCACAGAAGGCATTGCAGGAACTAAATGCTTCTTATGGTTTTATGAATGGCGAGGCTTATATAGTAGAAAAAGAGTTACCAGATGGCTTTATGTACAAGAACAATAGATTAAAGAGAGTATGGTAGAAACATTAATAATCAGTATTATTGCACTTGCGGCGTTAAAAGGTCGCAAGCAGAAAGGTGTAGGCAAATTGCCAAAACGACGTATCTTTGCGGAGATAGCAACAGCGCAAGGGTATAGTATAGACTTCTCCATGCCTTATGATGACACGTATAGCGGCATACTGAAGAATATGGCGCAGCAGTATAACTTCCATCCTTCTGCCCGGTCATCTAAAAGCACAGCAGAGCAGTACTTTAATTCCTTGCGCCGGGCATATAATGCCGTATCCGGAATTGGAGCAACCAACCTACCCTACCGGCAAAGTGAGATAAAGAATGAAAACGGCGATGTGATTGTTACCTATAAGGACTATGGTACACCCGAACAAAAGTTGCAGGACGCAATAGCGTTTATAGAGGAGATACCATTTACAGACCAACGTGTTATAGCATTACGCACAGAAGCATATATTGCAGGCGGTGGCAAGTTGGTATGGAAGAACAAGAAAGTCGGCGGGCAACTCATAGGGCGAGGCGTGGAGGATATTCTGCGCGGCGGACAGTCGGAACGCAAGGCACGTATCAGTTACTTAGGAGCAGCAGATAAAGGTGCACTCACACTTGACCAATTGGCACATCAGATGTGGGAAAGCGGGGATATGCAAGATGACGACAGTGTGATTTATGACGGAATAGAGCAGGCTATACTGCTATGCGAGAGCCGCGGACAAGCCATAAAAGATGTGCTCGACTTCTACTATGACGCTCACAGAATACCTGATATGCCTGAGTATGATACACCTTTTTAAGTTAAAGTGATATGAACAGACTATTAGCACTCACAGGATTAGTATGCGCCACGGTGTTGTTGAAAAAACATTGTGGTGTTTCAGGAATCGGTCGTACATGGTTCGGCGGAAACAGTGGCTATCAGGGCTACTCAATGAGCAATAGAGCCATGCAAGCGCGAGAAGAAGGAAGATACCCCAAAACGGACTTCAAGAAGGTATATGGGATAACAGAAAATACACTGAAGATTCTTTTGGATTTGGGTATAATAACTAATAACGAGTGGCACCATACCAGTAAGTATGGCAACAAAACAATCTTTTATGGTTGGGAAGAGAAAGGCTATGCGGATATATATGAGTTGTATAAGAGAGATATTAACCGGTTAATAAAGAATGGGGATATTTCAGAAATTGAAAGGATATTCTCCGATAATATCGAACCCTACCTACAGGAAGAGCAGAGATTACGGGAAGAAGAAAAGAGACGATATGAATATAACCAAGAAGTATCACTGGAGAGAGAAAGGCTTAGAAACGAATACCAGCCGGATATTTTCACAGCAAGCAATGGTGCGATTGTGGTAAAGAACGAAAACAATGCAGTGTACTTAGATGGTGAAAGGCTGACCAAAAGAAACAAAAAACAAAGCAGGGACAAGGCATTGGAAGAACTAAAAGAGTACTTGGATAGTTTTGCTTACCCGGACTTTTTATGAAAGACTATTGTGTGTATCAAAAAAAAGCAGTACCTTTGCGGGCAAATACACAATATAAGTGTATATCCTTCAAATTTACAACGTGAGGTTGATTCGGCTATTTGATAGCGTGTGATGCAAATCACATTTCCCTCCGTCAGGGTGGTGCGCCGCGCATCGCCCTTTTTTGTCCCATTTTTTGTTGAAATTATTTGCAGGGGTGGAGAAAGAGCAGTAATTTTGTGGCGTGAAAAGAGGGGGAGGGTCTTCGTGTGAAACAGCCGTGATTTGATACTTGATTTTGTTTTTTGATTGGCGTATTTATTCCCGAACCCCAATGCTACAAAGAGAGACAAATGTCTCTCTTTATTTTTATTTGCATCATTTCGTTATTTTATATAACTTTGCAGCCGAAAATAAAATATATATGCTTATGAAAAAATTATTACTACTAAGTGCAATAGCACTCGTTTTTTTTTCGTGTAGTGAAGAACCTGTACAAAAAAATTACAGGTACCCTTCTGTGGATTTTAGTTACACAAGGACTTCATTATACACCGTTGAATTTACAAGCAATTGTAGTCATTACGAGTATTTAGAGTGGGATTTTGGAGATGGTACAATATCGAGGGCAGAAAACCCAACACACACATACGATGATTTAGGAAGATATACTGTTACATTAACAGCATACAATGGAGATAAACAGTTGTCTAAAGATACATATATCAATATACATAAACCATCAAGATGTTATGTTACGGGTGTTAGTTTTTTGACATGGTATATCAACAAGTACTATCGTGCAATAATGGAGGATAGTAACGGTGAACGTGTGTTTAGAACATATTATACTATGTTAGGTGATTTAGATGAGGCTTATGATTATATATTTACGGATAGGGTGCAACTTAACCTATCATCAAATGAATACTATACAATCTATATGGAGCAAAGTAATAATAGTTCCAAGAATGGCACATACATCATAAAGAGCAAGATGTATAGAAGTATGTTGTATAGAAATTATCCTACAGAAGTAATTGCTGAAAATAATGATGGGTTGCGTATGTCAGTTTTACTTGAGTGGGAATAATTATTAAAACTTTCAAAATAGCACATAACCTATTGTGTTATAAAAAAATCCGCTGTATCTTTGCAGCGGATTTCTTTTGGTAGGTGTACCTATTTTGAGGGTAGGGAAATTTAGCCCGTATTCACAAATGAAATCGTAATTTACAAATATAAAAACTCTATTTAATTCATAATCAGTCGTTTTTGCTATTTTACATACTCGTAATTAGGAAAACGACCACAGGGGTGAATTTGGAAAATTGAGGTGATTATGGATTGGATAGATTTCATATTTGTAGTAACTTAAGGCAGGCACCATTGCCAAAACCGAGCGCAAAGGTACTGCTTTTAATTGAAACGACAAAATAATAACTGATAAATTTTAATAATTATGGTAAAGAGAACAGACAAAAGAACTGTGTTTCGCTTGAGGGATTTTGAAAACAACCAAGAGCAAATTGTGGAGCACCTGACAAGAACTGTAGGAGAAATCGCGGCTATGGTATGGGTCGGATATAATTTTTACAGACTTGTAAATAACGACCTATTCCAACTAATGCGAATTGGCGATAACAAGTACACCATTATCGTACAAAAATACTATCATACAGACGAGGTTTCCGTATGGGTAATAATGAGAGAAGAAAAGTCTTACTAAAAAATAAACTATATGACAAAGAAGAAAAAAGCACAAGTTATCAAACTTGATAAGAGTACTATGAGTGCAAAAAAAGTAGGAGAAATTAACACTGCGAATAATACCTTACGTACTGATGTTGATTTTACAGTTACACAAGTGAAAGAGTTGAGTAAGGAAATAAGTACACTTGACTACTCAGGGCATAAATATCTATCCGATACAGTGATACGACTACAGCGAAACGCTAATAGTGCTATTATGGTTACAGAGATACTACTAGATATTCTCAAGTGTATGGCATACGAGGAACGTATTATCATTCAACAACTCAATAATGAGGCTGCCGAAACCGAAAAAGCACAACAAGAAATTCAAAAAAGAAATGGAAAACAATAATTATCAGTCATTTGTATTCCGCGAATCATGGTGGAATATCATAAAGAATTTGCCGGCAAAAGAGAAAAGTTTTCTGTTAGAAATTGTATGTGACTATGTTTTTTACAACAAGATTCCGAAAATCGACAAAATTTCCATCGTTAGTATGGCATTTTTATTCATTCAGCGCGACATCGATATGGATAAGAATAAATACGATAACATAAAGATTAAGAGGAGTTTAGCAGGAAAAAAAGGTATGGATGCCCGTTGGGCTGACAAAAAAACTACAAAAACAGGTGAAGTCAATGATACAAAAAGTTCGGAGGTTGAAAAAATGGACGACAGCAGACAAGAAAAAAGCGCGGAAAATTTAGGATTACAAAAAGTAACAAATATAACAAATGTTACACCAGAATCCAAGTGCGAAAAAGATAGCGAAATACTACTCTACTCTCTCCATCTTTTATCTCAAGGAAGACCCAATGCATACTCCGAAGCAGAAAAAGTTTATGAGTATTATGAGGCTATGGACTGGACAACGGAAACCATCAAACCAAACGGGGATAAAGTGGTGAAAAAGTGCAAGAATCATGTGGCATTTTTGAAAGCAGGAACGCCAAAGAATGAGCAGTTATTTTCCCCTGCTGATGGGACTTTGTTTGCAAGTATAATCAAACAGGTAGGGTGTAAGCCGGAGAATAAAGATATTATAGATTACTTCCGTGGATTTGAATATACAGATGACGAAAGTGTGGTATTTTTATACACCAATATAAAGGCATTCCAAAAGTTCCAAAAAGCATTTGAGCACAATCCTATATTTAATAGTTTAGCCACAGGAGTGTTGCGAAAAAAATACCCAAACGCGACAAGTATCGGCTATCACGAATATAAGTCGTAAAAATAGCATTTGTTATTTGTTAATAACAAGCGATAACAAGGGGTGTTTTTACACATTTAGTAGGAATGTAGGAATGTAGGAATGTAGGAATGTAGGAATGTATCTCTTTTCAGAGATTGTTAAGAGGGCTACGCCCCAAAAGAGAGAGAGAAATTTTTTAACTGATAAAATGAAAGCAATGAAACGAGTAGAACTATTTAACGACCATTTTCAGAACTTCAAGCAGTACGGCATACCGCACGCCCAACTGATTATTGCGGATATTCCGTACAACATTGGCGTGAATGCCTATGCAAGCAACCCCGCATGGTACAAAAATGGAGACAACAAGAACGGCGAAAGCAATCTTGCAGGCAAAGAGTTTTTTGACACAGACAAAGATTTTCGCCCTGCCGAGTTTATGCACTTTTGCAGCCAAATGCTTGTCCGTGAACCAAAAGGCGGTATGCAAGAGGACGAGGGCGGAGCAGATAGCATTATGGACGAGCCTATGGTAGGCACTAAACGCAAAGGCAATGCGCCGTGTATGATTATCTTTTGCGCCTTTGAACAGTTGCATTATCTCATCGACCTCGGCAAGCGGTACGGATTTCAGCACTACATACCGCTGATATTCCGCAAAAACTTTTCTGCGCAAGTACTCAAAGCAAATATGAAAGTGGTGGGTTGCTGCGAGTACGGATTATTGCTGTACAAGAACAAACTCCCCAAATTCAACAATGACGGACGTATGATATTCAACTGCTTCGATTGGGTGCAAGACAGCAAAGAAATACCCAAGATACACCCCACGCAAAAGCCCGTGGTGCTGCTTGAGCGGCTGATTGAGATATTTACTAACCCCAATGATGTCGTGATAGACCCGTGCGCCGGTAGTGGAAGCACCCTACGCGCTGCCATGAATTGCAACCGCCGTGCATACGGCTTCGAGATAAAGAAAGATTTTTGCAAGCAAGCAAATGAGAAAATGCTGCGAGTAACAGAGTGTAGAATGTTTTAATCATAGCAACAATGAAAATCAAACAACAACCCAACGGCACGTACACCGTGCATTTCAATGGCAAGTATGTTGCGTATCTCAACGGCATACGCCTTGATTATCCCGCTCTCAGATTTGAGAGAATACAGGACGTGAAGTGTATTATTCGCCACATAGTAGCACCGCACAGAGTAGTATTTATTCACCTCCTCCCACGCACTTGGTGGGTGGTAAAATGGTAAGAGAGTATGAAACGTATATCATTCAAAGACAGCGGAGGTCTGAACCTCACGCGAGCCGTCCTCGAAGGACGCAAGACAATGACACGGAGAGCGGTGACTGAACAGGTGGAGAAAAACGCGATGGAGTGTTCAAGCCTTTGTAGTACCACCTACTTGATGAGACGCGAGAAATTGGCATACATACTCGAGCATTCTCCGTACAAGGTAGGCGATGTAGTCGCTATTCATGGCGCAACCCACCACATACGGATTACCGATGTGCTTGCGGAACGGTTGCAGGATATTTCCGATGAGGATTGCCTGAGGGAGGGGGTGCAGCCTGTATGGGACACAACAACCGAACCTCATAGAGTAAGAAGTTACTACTTTGATGGCGCAGATTATGTGTACAAGACCCCGAGCGAAGCCTTTGCCGCCCTCGCTGACAAAGTCAGCGGACGCGGAACGTGGGACAGCAATCCATTTGTGCGGGTGTATAGTTTTGAACTTGTAGATTGATTGAATTATGGACAGCAAATTTTTCGTGCCGTTTGAAACGGCAAAACAACTCAAAGAAAAGGGGTATCCACAGGGCTTGGCATTAGAGGACTATTGCGCAGCCCCCACCTACCACGAAGTAGTGGACTGGCTGGAGGGGAAAGGGATAGTGATTGGAACAGGGAAAGCGCGTGGTAAATGGTATTGCTCTATTGATAGCGATACTGACGACTTAACGACAGAACTATACCCCACCCGTGAAGCCGCACTCAATGTAGCAATCCTCAAAGCGTTGGAAATGATATGAAACACAAGCCAATACCGGAACGGACACGGCAACTCGTGTATGCCAAGTATGACGGACATTGCGCCTACTGCGGTTGCAAGTTAGAGCCCAAGGATATGCAGATAGACCACGTTAAGTCGGTATTTCAATCAACTATTGAGAACGGCTGGTATGCAGCGCAAGACGACTCAATAGAAAACCTAATGCCCGCTTGCAGACAGTGTAATTTCTACAAGAACGAGACGGACATCGAGGGCTTTCGCACGAGAATACGCACATGGCTGGAGAAGACCTGCCGCCAATCGTTCCAAGTGAAACTTGCAATGAAACACGGCATATTGGAATACCACCCATGGGACGGTAAGTTTTGGTTTGAGAAACAATAACCCCCACACCGCAGGGGACAAAAACGGAAGCGGTAAGTGGTCTTTGTAAACAGCACACAAGTCAATAAATGCTGTTAATAAATACAAACAAAAGAATAAGTTAAACATTTAACTCAGCAGAAGAAAGGCTGCTGGCAGGTGAGAACCCTGTGGATGCAAGTTTGATGTTTGTCAATTCCGTGGCGTGTGTGCGATAGTAGGCGGTTTGTCCGTTCCGCCTGTTTTTTTGAACAACTAAAACAAACTGAATATGACAACAAAACAACTGATTGAGAAACTGCAATCCCTGCCAGATGATATGCAGGATTACAAGATTGTGTTCATGGATAAATACGACAATATCCACGACATGAGCAACAACATTGATGTGATTGAATTTTATCCGAAATCGGATTGTGTATGTGATAGCGTGCTATTCATACGAGAATGGTAGGTGTATAAAATCTTCGATTTGCGACACTTTTATTCCGCAGACTATAAAAGTATTGTTTTGTACAATAAAGTGTCACAGAGCGAAAGGAAATAGCCAAAATGACGACATGAAACATGTATTTGTATTTTTGATTGCAACGATTATCGGGGCGGTTGTGATTGGACTGATACTTCACAAGTACACCGGCGGAGATAATGACGACTACTATCCATGGTAGGTTTTTCCGAGTAAAAACAGCGGAAAAGTAGCACGTCCAACGCGGGCGCGTATTATGCGCAAGCGCGGAAAGAGCACAGCAAATGCGGTGCGGAAATACAGTTGAGGTGGTGTGAAAAATACCACCCCATTTTTTTTGCTTTTTCTTTGCATAATACACAGATAGGCAGTACCTTTGCGGTCGGAAACAATCATAGTTAGGTTAGGCTGATGGATTACCACAGTGATTCAAAATACTACGAGCCAACGGCGTGTATAGCAGACATCGAGGTGATGATGAATGTAAGTCATCGCACCGCGGAGCGACTAATGCGCCGAATGAAACGTGAATTAGGAATTGGTAAATGGAGGAGACCCACCAAAAAGCAGGTGGAATCATACTTTGGAAAGGTAAAGCATAAAATCGTCATGACTTAATTAGGCTTATTTATCAGTTAAGAGGGGTGCCTTGTTCGCGAAGAATAGGGCACTTTTTTATTTTGGCGTACTTTTGGCGTGGTTTTGGCGGTTTGGGGCGAAAAAAACGCAGTACCTTTGCGGCAAAATTTGAGAGTATGAAAAAAGACAACTTATTAAGCATTTTACTACTTGGAATAGTAGGTTATGTATATTCTTCTGAGAGTAAGAAACTTGAAGACCTTGAACAAAAAAATAAGGACTTGGAGGATGCTGTAAAGGGCTATGAAAGTGAGCAGAATAGCGGAAGTGGTGGAAAGACTGATGCAGAAAACAGCATGGGTTATCAACACGATTCCGGACAGGAGGGTGATGGCAATAGTACCGTATCGGACTTAAAAGTATCATATATATTTCGTGTTGGTAAAATTGGTGGTTCAAAAACAAATGTAAGTATATATCTTGTAATTTCTAATACTTCAAAAGACAAATCATACATAATCAGTGATATAAAGATAGCACCGTATATTCATGGAAAAAAATTATCATGGACTGCTGAAGATGATGGTACATACACTATAAACGCCGGTACAAGTTCGAAAGAATTTAAGATTGTAGGAGAAAATGGAGTAAATTTAGGAAATGGTATAAATAAGATATTACAAAAACTTGTTGCGGACAAAAGCGGAAAAGCACTCTATACGTCCGTTTCGGAGAAAAAAGTCACTTTAGATGGGGAAACAGAGGCAGATATTGAATTCCAATATATAGGTAAAAAAGGAGCCGGAAGCACCGTAAGAGCAGTGTATAACGGCGTTAGTGGAGTGTTAAGATACTGTGGAGGTACATACAATGCTGAATAAAACAGTAAAGATATTAGCGGGTTTCGGGTTATTATACTATACAGTTTTGCGTGGTGTAAATGCACTTGCTGTTGGGATTCGCTGGGCGCAGTTTGGAGGGTTGGATTTAGCAAAGAAAGAGGTACAGGTTAAGTTGTTTTTCTACATCAAGAACCCGCTACTGATAGGAGTAAAACTGCGGGCTATAACAGGTGATGTGTATATGCAAGGCATGAAGGTAGGATATGTAAATTCATCATACGATTATTTCCTTTCTGGCGGAAGGACGCAAACGGTACCTGTAACAGTAATATGCAATATCGCGTCCTTGAGCGAGGCTATGATAGCCAATATACAGAGTGGAAATATACAGACGCTTACTATTGCTTTTGACGGATATATAACCGCCGGTAAGAATGGAGTAGCATTACCTATACAAAAGACTATCGGCTGGAATGAAATAAAGAAATGGTAGCAGACGGAGTAAATAGGTTGTTAAAGTATGGCGACAATGGCGATGTGGTGCGTGCTATGAGAGCGTGCTATGAGGAATACAAAGAGCAGCCGAGAGACCACGTAAACGAACTAAGGGGATTATGTGTGGATGACCAATGCCGAGCGATATTTGCTTATTTGGCGGAACATGTAAGGTATCAGTTGGACGAGGACGGAAAGCAATATATAAAAAGCCCTGCAAGGTTGCTTGGTGATGGATTTGGGGATTGTAAGAGTTTGACTATGTATGTAAGTTGTTGCTTGCATTGTTTGGGAGTAACGCACATCATACGATTTGTGAACTTCGACGGGGGAAAGCAATACACGCACGTTTACCCCGTGGCAATTGATGAAAATTGGAATGAGATTATATTGGACGCTTGCGAGAAGGACAAACACGGCTATTCCGTGTATAACTTCGCGAGACGATATGTGAGAAAAAAGGATTTTATCTATCATGAGTAGAAAACTAAAAATATACGCTTGTAGCGGAATAGGTGGAGCAGACAGTCAATATAGTTATTGGTTGGATAATACGCAGACTGTGAGCAATACGCAGGCTGTAAACTCGTTGCTATCCATGATTAACTTAAACTACTCCGAAGTACAAAACTTAGGTTTGACTACACAAGAGAAGTTAGAAAGGCTTAACCAGATAGATATGTATAGTGTAGCGATATACTATGCACAAGTATATCACGAGTTGCCCGAAGATTTGCATCGTGCCGGACAGGTGATAGGTTGTTTGTTGGATAAAGGTGTGTTTGATTATGATTCGCTTTCCAACGAGGAACGAGACAAACACTTGGATGATGTTTTCGAGAAAGTAGCAGATGTAATAAACGATGATACCCTAAAAGCGTCAGATTCATTTACTGATTGGTGGAAACGAATTGTAGAGGATAGAAACAAGGTAGGTCTGAGTGTAGAGGAGCAGAATGCGATTAACTCTGTGCTTAACAATAGTAAGGAGGGGGCTATAAGTGGTAATGATTGGAGAAATAACAAAGACCTTGCAAAGTACTTGGATAATGCCAGTGAGTATTTTCTATATACATATTTTACCAACGAGCAACTGAAACATTTACGCCAAGTTTTCAAAGCAAAGAAAATGACGCAACTTAAAACATACGATTATTGCAAGGCAATGTATGTGGGTGTATATGGCAGCGAGACGGAAATGCAGAACGTGATACGTGCTGGCATTATGCGAGATTTTAAGACAACCCCCGAAAAGGTCTGTGCTGAAATTGTAGCAGGTACCAGAAAGGTAAAAGGGGTTGGGGATTTGGTTGCTATTCTCTCTGCAATAGCAGCCTTACTAACAGCGGTTGTATCTGCTGTAATTGCGATTTGCAAGGCTGTAGCGGAAGCAAAAATTGCAAAATATCAGGTGGATATTGATAATGCGGCAGCAGCAACACCTAACGAGGAGGATTATAACGGGATTGGAGATGATAGCACAAGTGGTAGCGGTTCTAAAAAGATATTACTTGTAGCAGCGGCAGTAGCGATATATTTGATGTTTAATAATTAAAACAAGACAATAATGGACTTGACAAAAATTACAGGTGGTGCACAAACCGAATTCAAATCGGCAAATTCTTTCAATGACGTTATAAATGATAATAATGTCGACAAATCGTATTATGATGATATTATTGATACACCATCAGGAAGAACTGGCACCGGCAGGGGAAATGGTGGCACAAGAACCAATGGAACTACTGTAAGCACCGG
>ERZ808252.1066-NODE-1066-length-22259-cov-4.405422_pt1 | contig 22259 bp, 18 predicted proteins | sample MGYA00521242_ERZ808252 | MGnify/ENA primary metagenome ERZ808252 (study PRJEB31516, sample SAMN03275581) | gut metagenome | biome: mammalia-associated habitat; material: feces | host: Papio cynocephalus | place: Kenya | collected 2012-08-07 ...
GGAAAAGGCATGACTAACGAAGAAGTGGCAGGGCTTTTTAGTAGAAAGATAAGTGGCGGACATGGCTTTGGCTTGCTCAATTGTCGTGGCATTCTAAACCGCTATAAGAAATACAGTAGTCTTTTCAGTCAGAGTGTATTGTCTGTTGACTCTGAAAAAGGAAAGGGTAGTCGTTTTTACTTTACGCTCCCAACTGGCATCATGCGTAGTATAACTGCATTTCTTATATTGTTTCCCGTGTTTTCTTCTTCTTTTTCTCAGAACAGAAAGAATGTAAGATACACGGATTTGCAAAAGACGTATGTCAATAAGGCTACAGCCTTTGCTGACTCTGCCTATAATTCTAATATCCGAGGTGAGTATTCTAAGACATTAGAGTATTCTGACTCCGTCGCAAGTTGTCTTAATGCCTATTATCTCACGATGTATCCTACTGGGAAATGCCTTATGCGCCAAGGAGGGGATGCCGAAGATGCTGCTGAGATACAGTGGTATCGCTCCGGACTTGACATGGACTATTCTGTAATCCTTGGTATGAGGAACGAATGTGCGGTGGCTGCTCTCGCACTTCATCAATGGAAGGTATACGACTATAACAATGATATTTACACGAAATTGTTCAAGGAAGTGTCGGCAGACGGTTCTTTAGGTGAGTATTGTAGAATTATGCAGCGTTCGGAGACGAACAAGAATATTGCCATTACAATGCTTACAATACTCGTTGTCATACTTCTTGCAACGTGTTATATTATCTTTTACCGGCGAACCGTGAGGCGTCATTCCTTGTATGACCTGTGCTCTGAGATTAAAGAAATACTTCTTGATGATTCTCCGCTTGATGCTAAAATATTAAGAATGGAGGCGATAAAGGGAAGGAAATATTATTCAGACATTTTCGCCTTAGATAAAGATATTTTTAATGCTTTGGCAAGTGCAAAGGCATCGGAGGATGAAAACGTTAGAAAGAGTAATGCCTTAGCCGATTCTATCCGTAAAGTTACCTTCGAGCGCGACCGTTTGTATGTATGCAATAATATTCTTGAGAATTGTCTTAGTGCGATAAAACATGAGACAATGTATTATCCTGCACGCATAAAGCAGTATGTCACGTCTCATGATATGGAGAACGAGCGGAATGGACTCGATGCATTGAGTGATATTGTAACGTATTACAGAGAGTTGTATTTCGCCCTCTGCGCACAGATTCATAAACAGACTGATGTTCCGGCATTTACATGTTCTGTCGTGAATCTTGCAGATTTACTAAGTGTGGACCCTGTTTCCGTATATGGCGACAGACTTGCTTTGGATATGTTGTTCGATATTTTGCGTAAGAAAAATATGAACAAGTCTCCCCGTTATATGGTAAAGAGTGAAATGCGAGGCATTGTGGTCATAACGGCATTGATGGAGAATGTTTGTTTCCCTAAGGAGGGGGCTAACAGCTTGTTTTCTGCTGGCATAGACAATATTCCATATATGGTATGTCGACAGATTTTACGGGAAATGGAAAATGTAACAAACTGTTTTGGCTGTGGTATAAAAGCTGAAAATGATAATGGTAGACTCGTTCTCATCATCATGCTGCCTGGAAGGGTAGGGTAAGTGAGGGACTTGTCTGATAAAATATAAAAAGATATGAAAGAATTTAAGGTAATTATAGTAGAAGACGTTCCTCTTGAGCTGAAGGGAACAGAGGGGATTTTCCATACGGATATTCCAGAGGCAAAGATAATTGGTACGGCGGATTGCGAGACTGCATATTGGCGACTGATGAAGGATAATGAGCCTGATCTCGTTTTGTTGGATTTAGGACTTGGCGGTTCTACAACGGTTGGTGTTGAACTTTGTCGTGATACTCGTCAGAAATATCCGGATGTAAAGGTTCTTATCTTTACTGGTGAGACTCTTAATGAAAAGCTTTGGGTTGATGTCCTTGATGCTGGATGTAACGGCATCATTCTAAAAACTGGTGAGATGTTGACGCGTGCCGATGTCATAAGTGTTATGTCCGGAAAGAGAAATGTCTTTAATCAACCGATACTTAGTAAGATTCTTGAACGCTTCAAGCATGATATTAAATCACAGATAATGCGTCAAGAGTCGATGGTCAATTATGAGATTGACGAATACGATGAACGCTTCCTGCGTCATCTTGCCCTCGGATACACCAAAGACCAGATTGCTAATCTGCGAGGCATCCCGTTTGGTGTCAAGAGTCTTGAGAAACGTCAGAATGAACTCGTACAGAAACTTTTCCCTAATGGAAACGGAAGGGTAGGCATTAATGCTACAAGACTCGTGGTGAGGGCATTCGAACTGCATATTCTTGATATAGAGAATTTACAACCGGATGAAGAATAGAGAAATTAATAGTCTCCTGACCTATATCTTGATCTTGATAATAGTGTTGGGAGGAGTCTTTATAATAGGGGCATGGATTGTCAGCGCCGTATTTCCTGAATATCAGATTCGTTCTGTTCTCGGAAACGATGGTATTAGATGGCTGCTTGGTCATTTTACGGATAATCTATGCACTCCACTTCTTGTGTGGATTGTTTTGCTTGCTCTTGCTTTCGGTTGTATGGAGCGGAGCGGACTGTTGGCAGATCTTTCAAAAGCTTTTACTGATCGTGGTTATACCAATTTTGGTTTCCGTTCACGGATAGGAATGGTGATAGTTGCTGTAGAACTGTTTGTTGTGATTTTTGTTATGGCTTTGCTTTCTGTCGTCCCTCATGCCGTACTGTTGAGCGTTGACGGAACGTTATTCCCAAGCAGTTTCAGCGACAGTCTTATTCCAGTTTTGTCGCTTACTCTTGTGTTGTGTGCCACGACCTATGGTATAACGACAAACCGTTTCCGTAGTGTCAAGTCGTGGGGAGAATCCTTGGCATGCGGGGTGGGTCGTTGTTCCATGATTATTGCCGTATATCTTGCTGCTGCCGAACTATATGCCATAATACGTTTTGTTATAGGATAATTTTATTCGTGTGATTCGTTATATTTATTCCCACACGGATCTCACAGATCTCACGGATTTTTCTTATCCACCAGTTGCAGCGAAACTCGCAACAAAAATCCGTGTCTATCCGTGTTAATCCGTGTGCCAAAAATATTCGTGTGATTCGTGCGATTCGTGTTCAAAACTAAAAATCCGTATCTATCCGTGTTAATCCGTGTGCAAAAAAATTCGTGTGATTCGTGCGATTCGTGTTCAAAAATAAAAATCCGTATCTATCCGTGTTAATCCGTGTGCCAAAAAATATTTGTGAGATTCGTGAATTGAAAAACGGTGGCCGAGGGAAAATCCAAATCCGTGTAATCCGTGTAATCTGTGGGAGATAAAACATTCGTACAGTCAACAACTTACCACGAAAGCATATAAGTAATTTACTTAATAATGGTTGAAATTAATTGTACTATATTAATTTTTTAACAATCGTAGTTCTTTTGTTTCCAATATTATGAGTATTTTTGTACCAAATTTCTGTGTCTTTTATATAGAGATTCGGAAGGATATTAAAATAGGAACTTATAATATGGCTTTCATATAGGCAGAGAGTATGACACACAACTTGCTGAACATCATGTTGTTTACATTATGTAAGCAGCAGACTGAAAGACATAAAAGTGTTGAAGATTAGTGGAAGTTACTCTATTGGTTTTTCAATGCTGTGATACATATCACAACCCTCATAACTCGAAAAGAGCAATCTTTTCAGGGGAAGCCGGAATATATCGAGAGGTTGCGTTTGTTTAACATTTGCTTGCATTTGTATCAATCACTCCCTCATTCTTCATTCCTCATTTTTCACTCTTCATTTCTCATTTTTCACTCTTCATTCCTCATTTTTCACTCTTCATTCCTAATTTTTCACTCTTCATTCCTAATTCCTCATTCCTAATTCCTAATTCATTATGTGGTTTATAGTCAAGACAGATGTTTTCACTGAGCAAAAATCAATCGATCTTTTGCGTGAAAAACATAATGATACAATCGCAGACTTCTATTTCCCTTTAGGAAGAAGAGCATACAAAAATGAAAATGGCGAGGAGAAAGTGCGTTTCACTCCAGTCCTACAGGGCTTGTTCTTTATTAGGGTAGAAAATGAGAAACGTCTGCAGAAAATCCTTTCCGAATACGGATACTTTATATATAAGGGTGTTGACTATGCTACAAGAAGCTTAGAAGTAGTTGAACGAACCTTTTTCACCAAAGCGCATATTCTTTGTGCCGATAGTAAGTCGCTGACATTAGATGAAATAGTAAAACAGGCGAGAATTCCAGATGACGACATGGAACGTTTCATCTATTACAACGACAAGATCGCCGATGGCATAGAGGGACTGAGCATCGTTGACAAGCGTTATAGCGATCTCGTTAAGGTTAACGACACCATACGTATCCTTAGCGGTCCTATGACAGGATGGGAAGGAGTGGTAAGGCAAATCAAGAATAAGGGAAAGAAAGACCGCCATCTCTTGGTGAGCTTCGGAAACGACCGCTGTCTCGATATTTCCAACATCCGTCAATACGATATTCAGATAGAACATGAAGCAACGGCAGGAGAAAAATCGGATGCCGTTGGTGCATGGCGTGCCATAGATCAGATGATAGGCTATCTACAGGCAAAAGAACCGGAAAAAAATGCTCCAGAAACATTGCGCAAACTTTTCTTGAGCTATCAAAAAAAGCAGACAGTTTATCGTAACCCTCATCTATCAGATAAAGCGTATAGTAAAAAGGTAGCAAACAAGAATCTTGAATATCGGCAGAATATTTTAGACAATATAGACGAGACGATGCAGGGCAACTTCTGTATTCTCGCCAATTATGTCAAAGCTGACGGTGGAACAGTAGAGCAGGGACTGAAGGAGCTGATATCAGACATCGTCCTTCGTCCGTTCCTTACTCCAACATCGGGCATCTCTATTCCCCAAGGACAGAATTTTGCCGTTTTCCGTCATAATGACATCATGGAAATTGTTCTTCGTTGCAATCTGCGGGAGTTTTTCAGAGGAAAAGAGTATGATGCTGACAAATATGCTCCCGTCTTTGATGAAGACTATGAGTATTATGCTCATTTCGCTCTCTTCAAAACAGAAGAAGATAAGGTGAAAGCAGTCTGTTCCTGGGGTGGCTTCTATGATTATTATGCAACTCAAAGCAGAGATGACCGACAGAAATTCCTTTCAGACCTGGAGTCGAAGAAATATCCTCGTCTTTTGCATCTTCTCACGCAAAGTGAGTTTAAATTTGAGAAAGTCAATGGTATCGGAGGCTTTTCATTAGATACAGATATAGATTATACTGATGATTCAGAAGAGTTGGGAAGAAGAATAAACGAGTTCTTTACCCTTAATCCCTCACTCTTCCCTCAGCTCTCTTCTGCAGCCGTAGAAGTATGGCAGGGAGCACGTCTGCTGGTTTGGCGCAAACTGCTTCAGCGTTATGTCCTGCTCCATAAGGTCCCCGTCGTAGACCAGCCATTTGTTATATCTCATGATTCTGTTCTTGAAGAAGCATTCACGATGGTTGATGACAAGCTTGACATATCCGGTATTGCTAAGGCCTTGACAGATACGGCAAATGTTATAGAGGAACATTTGGCAGAAGGCGAACTTGCAAATGCAGTTCTCAAGATGCTCTCAACCTCTTTAGTGTTCTCCTCTCATTTTGCCCACGACGAGCTTTATAATCATATTACAGAAACATTCAATCCCGACAGGACACTTACTGCACTGTTCAATGAAATCGTCGGAAAAATAAGTAAAAAGGGGTGCAGTCAGTCGTTATTAACTCATCTGCATAAAGGGATAGTAGAATTGCAGGCACAGGATTCTTGGAAATACTTCAAGTTCCCGTCATTCCTTAAGCAATCAAAAGAAATTATCCGAAACATAAACCAGAACGTTCAATAAGGATTGCAAGCTTCTTTACTTTCGAATGGTGGAATTCTAAAAAAGTAGCTAAATGCAGAAGAAAAAAATAATATATTTTGTCTGTTTTATTAATTTTACTAATTTTGTACATTAAATTATTAGTAATACTAAGAACTTGACAGATGATTTGTTCAATACATGGGATAAGAAAAGTATTCAGATGTATTGACGGCTACAAATCATATAAATTATAAATAGTATGATTACGCAGATTAGACTACAGAATTGGAAAAGCTTTGAAAATTCCACGTTTTATATAGACTTCTTGAATATCCTTATAGGTGCCAATGCAAGCGGAAAGTCAAATATACTTGATGCTTTCGCCTTTCTTCGTTCCATTGCCGACGGAAAAAGTCTTTCAGATGCAGTACAATCAGTCAGGGGCGGAGAAGATTGGATTATCCGTAGTGGAGAAAACAAATTCTGCATTACTGTTATTATAGAAGAAAACAACATTTCGTATACCGTTAAAATTAATGTCGTAAAAGAAAATCTGACATTCAAGTATTATGGATGTAGCATTTGTGAGGAAGGATATGAAGATAAAAATGTTGATTTTTATTCAGACGTTACCCGTGGAATTGCATGGAGTGTAAATGTAACTGCTTCTGCCATTAATGTTATGCCTGTAATCTATCGGAATTTACATGATATTTTTATTCTTGATCCACAGCCTGTAAAAATGCGTAACTATACAAAAGTATCACGAGAGCTGAAATCAGATGGAAGCAATGTTGCTGGAGTGTTGTGTTCATTGTCGCAAGACGAGAAAATAAAAATAGAGAAACAACTTTCCGACTATGTGCGTCCTCTTCCCGAACGTGACATAAATAAGATAGAGGCTGTACCCGTAGGACTAAACAATTCAGATGCCATGCTTTATTGTTACGAGGATTGGAATCCCGCTCAGCCGGTAGATGCTCGCGGAATGAGCGACGGCACTTTGCGGTTTGCTGCAATCGTCGTTGCATTGCTTACGGCAAAGCCGAACAGTCTCTTGTTAATAGAGGAGGTAGACAACGGACTCCATCCGTCGCGTGCAAAAGAATTAGTATCGATGCTTATGGATTTGTCGCAACGTCGTAAAGTGGATGTTGTTTGTACTACCCACAATCCCGTCCTGCTCAATGAGTTCGGAAACAGGATGATACCATTTGTCAGTTATATAACTCGTGATGAATCTGGTAATAGCAAGATTAACTTGTTGGAGAAAAAAGAAAACCTTGCAAAGCTTATGGCTTCAGGAAGTATAGGGGATATGATGATAAACGACAAGCTATGAGAAAAGTTTTGATTCTTGATACGAGTGTATTGTGCGTTTTGCTTAAAGTTTCTGGCAAGGAGACTTGTGGGTCGAGCAATGACTTGATAACATACGATAAAGTATCTGAAGTAAGCGTCCAAAAACGGTTTGTGTGATTTGCTAAAGATGATGTATCTTTGCCGGCAGTAATTTTAAACGTAAAAAAAATGTACAGCGACAAAGACTTTCAGACATTCTGGTTCCGCTACAAGACAGAAGGAGAACCCCATGGAATTTCAATTAATTCCTTTTGTATAAACCAAGGTGTACCATACAAGCAGTTCTATGCTTGGTTCAAGAAGCATGCCAAGGAAACGGTAATCCCGGTCGAGATAGAGGGAGCACCTACAGATGATGATATCGATGATGATGAAGCAGCACCACAGCCGGTATCCAAGCCCAAGGCAAAGAAGCCGAAGGGTGGCATACATCTATATGTATATGTCTCGTGACCGACGAACAATAAGATTGTTTCAATATAAGCATCATGCCTATGACCTTCATGAAAGGACTTTCAGTAATGAATACAGATTCAAGAAAGTCGTACTTCAAAAATGGATCCCAACCTATAAAAAAGATTGGAAGACCGTGATGGTTGTATTATCTGCTACATGTATCTTGATGATGACTTGATAGACATAGAGCATCAGTGCTGCCTGGCCCATGTACGTGCCAAGTTTGAGAAAGCAGAGCGTCAGGGTTGTAAGGAAGCCTCTTTGTTCATGTGTCTGATTCGTAAACTCTACCATCGTGAGGACTTGTACGTTGAAAAGCCGAGAAAATCAAGGAGATGCGCAATGACGAGTATACTCGTGGAATAGTGGACAAACTTCAGGATGAGATGTTCAACTTGATGGCGAATGGTATGGATGGCTTGCCAAAGTTAATGCAGCAGGCGTTGACGTACCTCCACAAGTTTTGGAAGCAAGTCTTCGCCTATCGTAACGATGGTGAATATACTATAGACAATCTGGCAGCGGAACGAGCGATACGTCCTCAGACCATACAGCGCAAGGGTTCGTTGTTCTTCGGTAGTGTTCAGGGAGCATTGAGATCGGCAATGTACAATACCTTTATCCAGACTTGCAAGCAAGTCGGAGTCTCTTTCAGACAATACTTCAAGGCTTTGCTCAAAGCTGTTAAAGCTGGTAGAACAGACTATGAGAACCTGCTACCGATGACAATTTGCTTGAATTAATGAAATTTTTAGTGAAAGAATTTTAAAAGTGATATTTGCGGGCTTTGCAAAAAGTCCGCAAATAAAGGCGTTACGACATTTTTGGACGCTTACCTGTTTTAATTTAAGTACTAACACTCTATATTATAATGTCTGGATCAATCAAAACATCATTTGACAGCATATTCAAAAAGTGGTCAATAATATTTGGATTAATCTGTTGTGTTATTCTGTTCTTACCTTTACTCTTTACCCAGTGTCATGGCGTGGACTTCACTGAAACAGGACAAATAGGAGATACGATAGGGGGAACAACTGCCCCATTTATTGCCATGGCGGCAGCTTATCTTACATTCATAGCCTTTTGGGTACAGTATAAGTCGAATCAAAACCAACGTGAAGATATTGCATTGGAACGTTTCAATACAAATTTCTATAATCTCCTCAATATACATGAGGAGATAACTAATAATTTGGAATTTGAATATTGGTATGATGGTAAGGTGAATTCTATAAAAGGTAGAAGTGCTTTTCGGTTTGCTTTTAAGCAAGTAAACGAAGAATCATCTGCCGGCTATAGTTATATTGGGATGGAAGGTTTATTGAGTGCCTGTGGATTTGAAGGCTATAAAGAATCGAATTCTCCAACCTATTTCGATCATTATTTCCGTTGCATGTATCGCATTGTTAAGTTCGTTGATGAAACAGATGTCTTGTCGGATGATGATAAAGAAAAAGATTTCAAGAATAGATATGAGTATATTTCTATTTTAAGAAGTAAACTCTCTCGCTATGAACTTGTATGGCTATTTTATAATGGTTTGACCTATGGTAAAGACAAGTTTAAACCGTTAATAGAAAAGTATGCATTGTTGAAGAATATTCGTAAAGAGTTATTGGTATCAAAAAAAGATAAGCAACTTTATGCATCTTCTGCATTTGGAGAGTGATGACTTGTAAGCAGAAAATCAATTAATCTATAAAATTTTTTAGTATGAAAACAATAAACGTTCTACCTGTAAATGAAATCAAATATGTAAAATCTATATCTTTTGATGTGGAGCTTTTCGGAAAAGTATATATTGGTAAAATTGTCTACAAAAGAAACATGTCAGACATTTATAAAATGGATGAAAGTAAACGTTCGTCAATAGATAAAATGATGTGCTATTATCCAGAAGAGAGTTTCCCCTCAGATGTTATAGATAAGCTCTTATTGGAAGGTGTGCGTAATAAGTATCCATCAGCACATATTTATACAAGTTTGATGATATGTGATAGTGATAGGGATAGAATTACGAAAGAATTAGCTTCTTATGCAAAAGTTCCATTTCATATAAACATTCAACCGCGCATTGACAGTATAGATACTCTTGTAAAAATTAATAAAACATCTTGGCGTATTTTTACAAAAGAGTTACCTCTTTATTTGACGAATACAAATGATATTGCTTTATTTCAAAATGAAGGTTCCTTTATATATTATGATTTAGATAAAGAGCAAGAAATGATAAATATTGAACCACAGCTTTTAAGCGACGTCACAATATTCTAATTCTTAGTCAGAAAAATAATGTCAGTAAACTCTCAATAGAGTTTCTAAAATGATTACTATTAACCAATAATGTGGGGGCAAGATAAATGGTGTGAAACTTGAGTCTACACTGAGACTTGTATAGTAAAATAAGTTTAGCTTATACAGATATACGTGTATAAGGAAAGTCTTTCTAATTGTCAAAGAATTCTTGAAGATTTCTTTGATGATGTTGACTAACGTCTCTGTAACGCTTTGGTGTTGCATAGGAATTCTGTCTTTAATGATGTTTATTAACTTAAATATCTGCAAAGATAAGAAGATTATTCTAATCTAAAAGGGATGAGCCTTATGATAGGCTTGAATGTAGTCTGTTGTTCTCACTGTATCAGGATTCCTGATTAAATTATATTCCGTTTTGTCCCCACATATTTTATATTTATGTATAGCGAGAATATGGATTGGCTTAAATGTAAGCGATATGTTCATATGGATTTACCATATGGTATAAATGAAGAAGGTAAAGTTTTGAGCTATGTGAGCAATCCCCAAGCTGTTCGTAGTCATGCTTTTCTTCCATTAATAAGACGTGTCGTTAAAACTTATCGCTTCAAGACAGATTGTGGGAAAAGGGTACGTAAAGATGTGAAGAAACGATGTCTTACATTTGCCTCACATCTGGATGCAGCTATATTTGGTTATTATGCCAATAGTTTACAAAAAGAGTATGAAAGGAAGCTACGAGTATTGGGCTTGGATGATGTTGTTACAGCATATCGTAAAATAGAATGTGTAAATAGAAAAGGAAACAAATGTAATATTGATATGGCTAATGAGATTTTTCAATATATAAAGAAAAATGTGACAGAAGAAAATCCGTTGGCGATAATAACGTTTGATATAAAGGGATTTTTTGATAACTTAGATCACAAGCTATTAAAGAATTCTTGGAAAGAAGTGCTTGGTGTCAGTTCCATGTCTGATGATTTGTTCGCTGTTTATAAGGCAACGACCCAATACTCATATGTATATGAGAATGAAGTCTTCAAACATTTTAAGGATAAGATTATTTGCAGAAATAAAAATCTTGCGATTGTAAGTCGTAAGGTAAAGCATATAAGATACCTTCATGATAAGGGGGCTATTGCATTTTGTCGCAAGGATGACATAAAAGAAATACGAGAGTCGCATTTGATTAATATGCGTGCTAAAAAAGAGAAGGCTGGTATTCCGCAAGGGCTTCCTATAAGTGCAGTTCTGGCAAATGTCTATATGTTATCTTTTGATAATGATGCAAAACAATACATTTCTTTAAAAGAAGGAGTCTATCGCAGATATTCTGATGATATTATAGTTGTGTGTCCTTTGAGGTATGGAAAAGAAGTGAAAGTACATATAATGGAGTTAATCAAGAATGTAAAACTTGAAATAGAGCCCAAGAAGACAAATTTATTTTGTTTTGAGAAATGTGCTGGAGATATTGTTGCGAAACACGATATCTATGGAACAAATAAAAAATTAGAGTATCTTGGGTTTTCTTTTGACGGCAGAAGAATCATGCTGAAAGACGCAAGTATAGGACGGTTCTATGGAAAAATGCGACGTTCTGTGAGATATGCAATAAGAAGTTCAAGTCATATACAAAATCATACGCGTGGTATACTATTCGAGAATAAACTGATATATCGCTATACCTATGCAGGTTCTCTAATCAGACCTTTATATACGAAATCCAAGAAAAACGGCAAATTCCATAGACTTAAAGGCGTTGTAAAATTTGGTAACTATTTGACATATGTAAAGAAAAGTGCAAACGTTACGAATTCTACAATAATCAATAAACAGTTAAGGCATTGCACCAATATATTGTCTAAGAAAATAAATATGGCAAAAGTTGCGATACAGAAAAATAAAATAGATAAAGATGTATTTCAATATTTGAAATATGGTCGTATATATTAATTTTTTAGGACTAAATTTATTCAACTTATAGGAATAACAAATACGTTTTTACTTGGTTGAGAAGGAATTTATATTATTTTATAAAACATATATTATGGAAGAAAAAGTAAAATCATTGATAGCTGGTGTGTTGAATATACCTGTGAGTGAAGTAGATATGGATACTGAAATTGGAGAACTCGACGAATGGGATTCTCTCCATAATGTAGAAATCATATCAAAATTAGAGAAGGAATTCAATGTCAAGATAACATCAGATATGGTTATGGATTTGGAAGATGTGTCTGACATAGTAAGTCTAATGGAGGATTTAACAAAATAGCTATGCTTCAAAGTATAGAACAACAAATTTGGCAACAAGTCTATTTGCAGCCAGATAAAATAGCAGTAATAGGTGGGAAAAAGTCGGTTACTTATAAAGAACTTTGTCAAAGAATATTAGGGGCAAGAAAATTTTTTCAAGAAAACCTCAGTCTTAATGTTGGGGATGTGGCTATTATATCAGCAGGAAAGCAAGTCGAATTTGTCTATGCGTATTTTGGTGCGCATTTAGCTGGAATAAAAGTTGTACCCATTGATGCAGCGACAAATCCGACAAGGCTCTCTTATATTATAAAACAGACTGGAGCAAATCTTTTGATAGGATTTGACAATTGTGAAGAATCGGTGAAGAAAGAATCTTTAAAGTCTTTTGCTGATATAAAGTCGGATTTTGAGATTCCTCAGTTCCCTAATAATAATCATATTGCGGACATTTTATTTACTACAGGAACGACCGGAAAGCCCAAAGGTGTTCCTTTGACATTTGCCAATGAAGCTGCTGCTGCTCGTAATATAAATGAGTTTATAGGCAACACTCAAGATGACATAGAATTACTGGCTTTGCCAGTGAGTCATTCTTTTGGACTTGGTAGGGTAAGATGCTGCTTGTCTAAAGGTGCAACATTAATATTATTGGGAAGCTTTGCCAATGTAAAAAAGTTGTATCGTACAATGGAAGAATGTCATGTTACCGGCTTTACCATGGTTCCTGCCAGTTGGCGATACTTAAAGAAACTTACGGGTAAAAAGTTAGGTGAGTTTAAAGATCAACTCAAATACATAGAGATGGGAAGTGCTTTCTTCTCCAAAGATGAGAAGAAAGAGCTTGCTGACCTCCTACCTCATACCAAAGTCTGCATGCATTATGGTCTTACAGAGGCATCCCGGTCGGCTTTTATGGAGTTTCATGCAGATGCGGCACATCTTGATTCTGTCGGTAAGGCTTCGCCTAATACAGATATCAAAGTAATGGATGAAAACGGCAAAGAGTGTGCGTTCAATCAAGAGGGAGAAATATGTGTAAAAGGTGAACATGTAACAAAAGGTTATCTTGACTTACCAATTAAAGATTCATTCTTTGGCGACTACTTTAGAACTGGAGATTGGGGGTACAAAACAGAAGAAGGCTACATCTATTTGATTAGCCGTAAGAAGGAACTCATTAATGTTGGTGGTAAAAAGGTTAGTCCTATTGAGGTTGAAGAGCAACTTCTTAAGATTGATGGTGTAGAAGATTGTGCTTGCATTGGAGTTCCGGATGAAGAAGGTGTACTTGGAGAAGTTGTAAAGGCTTTTATTGTGAAGGCAAAGAATTGCGATTTGACATTTGATGGTATAAAGAACCAACTGAGTGGTAGGTTGGAGTCTTATAAAATGCCAGTCCATTATGAATGGATAGATGCAATTCCAAAGACTCAGAACGGTAAAATTCAACGAGGTTTATTGAAATGATAGAGATAAAAGATAAAAAAGATTGTTGTGGATGCCAGGCATGTGGTGATGTCTGTCATGCTGAGGCTATAACTTTTCAGACCGACAACGAAGGCTTTTGGTATCCTGTAGTGGATAAAGCAAAATGTACTGATTGTCATTTGTGCGAGAAAATTTGTCCGATGATTAACATAGATAAGTTGAAGCACAATGATTGGGAAGAACCAAAGGTCTTCGGTGGCTATAATAAAGATATTGTTATTAGATACGACAGCACTTCTGGCGGTATCTTTTCCCTTTTGGCTCAAGCTATGTATAAACAGAAAGGGTATGTTGGCGGTGCTGTCTATACTGATGACTTTAAAGTAGTTAATTTTATTTCAAACGAAAAAAAAGATTTAAAACGTCTTCGTAGTTCCAAGTATGTAGAGAGCAATGCAGAGGGATTGTATAAGCAGATTAAACAACTTCTTGTATCTGGTGAAAAAGTTTTGGCATGTGGCTCGCCTTGTCAGATGGCAGCTCTTCGCAGTTATCTCCGCAAGGATTACGACAACCTTATTGTCGTAGATTTTCTTTGCCGTGCAACGAACTCACCTAAGGTCTTTGAAAAGTACAAGGAATCTTTAGAGGCTCGATATGGTTCAAAGATAGTTGCAATTAAAGATAAGAACAAGGATCATGGTTGGCATAGCCTTGCCCGTAAGATAACATTCGAAAATGGGCAGGTATATTATGGAGAAGGTCATGAAGATGATTATCGCCGTGGCTATCATGATAATGTATTTGAGCGTCCTTCATGCTATGATTGTAAATTCAAGGGATTTCCACGTATGAGTGATATTACTCTTGGTGACTTTTGGGGAATAGGAACTGTAGATGCTTCATTGGAACAGAACCTTGGAACTTCACTCATAATGATTAATTCCCAAAAAGGATTGGAATATTTTGAAAAAGTAAAGGAGAAACTCATTGTCAAGGAGTTTTCTTTGAAAGATATAGTTCCGGGAAACCATACCGCTATTATGGGAGGAAAACTTCATTATCCTTCTGATATTAATCGCGAAGAGTTCTTTACTGCTCTTGACAAAATGCCATTTGATAAGTGCGCAGCAAAATTCTTCCCATATGCAGAAAATAGTGTAATATCAAGAAAAAAGAAATTAAAGAATATACTTAAAATAATATATTATAACAAGACAAATCCAGTTCAACTTTGGCGTATCCTATATTGGAACGTAATAAATAAATCAGTTCGTTCCGATATCCTTGAAGGAAAGACCCTTACTGTTTTGTCTCATTGTGCTATAGATGTAGCAAGAACAGCAAAAATAAATGTCGGTGGTGAGGTCTCATTTAACATCAAGCGCACAAAAGGAAGCAAAGGAGAATTCCGTTTGCTTGTTGAGGATGGTGCGTCATTAAGTTTTGGAAAGGGACATTCTTATTTTAAGTATGACAGCGATATCCAGATATTTAGAGGCGCACAGATGCAAATCGGCAGTTGTGCAACTAATATTGGATTAAAGATAGTCTGCTCCGATAAAATAGTGATGGGCAACGATGTTCATATAGGACGTGATGTCTGGATTCGTGACAATAATGGTGGCCATCATGTTATAATAAAGGGTTACAAGGATAAAGCACCAATCCATATAGGTGATCATGTGTGGATATGCTCAAATGTCAGCATAACAAAAGGAGTAACCATTGGTGAAGGAGCAATTATCTCTGCTAACAGTGTTGTTACAACTAATATTCCTGCTCATTGCATAGCTTCTGGCAATCCTGCCAAGGTTATAGCAGAAAATGTATATTGGAGACCATAATAGAAAAATGGAATCAGATAATAAAAGAATAGCAAAGAATACGATATTTCTGTATATCCGTTCTTTCTTGATGATGGCGATAGGACTCTTCTCTTCAAGAGTCATATTGCAGGCATTGGGAGTTGACGATTACGGGCTTTATGGCGCTATCGGTAGTATCGTAGCCATGTTTACAATGATAAACGGAACATTGGCTGTTGGTACGAGTCGTTTCTTGACATTTGAATTGGGAAAAGGAGATAAAGAGAAACTAAAGAAGACTTTCAATGCATCGCTTGCTATGCATATTGCTGTGGCAATCCTGTTGTTTGTATTGATGGAAACTATTGGTTTGTGGTTTGTTAATAGTAAAATGAACATTCCGCATGGTCGGGAATTTGCTGCAAATGTCGTTTATCAATTGTCAATACTCTCATGTATGTTCTCACTTACGCAGGTTCCTTATGGCGCAACCATCATAGCACATGAGAAAATGGACATCTATGCTTATGTGGGATTGAGTGAGGTTTGTTTTAAACTAGCGTTGATATTCTTGTTGCTTTATGTTCCTTTCGGGGACAATTTGATAGCTTATGCCATAATTATGGCAAGTTGGAGCATTGGCTTACAGATATTTTATCGCTTATATTGTTATAAACGTTTTGAAGAGACTCACATAAGTATTTGCCGAGATAAAAGTATATACAAGAGTATGTTGTCATACTCATTATGGGATGCCATAGGACAGTTTTGTGCAACAGGAAATAGCCAGGGAATCAATATTTTGATAAATGTGTTCTTTGGTGTTACAGTAAATGCAGCACGTTCTGTTGCATACCAGGTTGAAAATGCTGTAAATCAGTTAGCAACGAATTTTACTACATCCGTCAATCCTCAAATTGTAAAAAGCTATGCAAGGCAAGACAGAAAACGTTTCTTTCAGCTGATATATGAGGCTGGGAAATATTCTTATTTCCTGATGTTTCTGATAGCTTTTCCCATATTGTTGGAAGCTGACTATATATTACATCTTTGGCTTGTAAAAGTACCGGAATATACAACTTTGTTCTTACGTTTTGTTATCAGTATTTCTTTGTTCAGAATGTTTTCACGTAGTGTGATAAATGGAGTCCATGCCACGGGGAATGTGAAGGTGCTGAATCTTACAAGTGGAGTATATTCTGCTGCGACTTTTATTCCAATGGTATATATAGCTTTTAAAATCGGATTACCAGTTTGGAGTTGTTTCGTAATTCAAGCTTTCAATGCTTCTATATGTACAATGCTTGAGGTACGGGCTTTATATAAGCAAGTGAATTTTAATGTATGGGATTATTTGAAGAAAGTATATCTTCATTCTATAATAGTTACGGCAGTTGCTGCAATTGTTCCATTTTTAGTTGTGGAGTTTTTTGAGCAGGGCTTTATTCGTTTACTGGCAACAACTATAGTCAGTATCCTTTCAACTCTTGTTTGTGTTTATATATTAGGTATAGACAAATCAATGAGAATGAAAGTTAATAATTTGATTTTAAATAAAATACATAGATAATATGAATATTCAAAAATTATTCGGGGGGGGTAAGATCGCGAACAAATTATTCGTGAAACCATTCTTTAATCGAGTCAGTTTCAAGCTATACAGAATGTTTGCTATTCCTTATCAGATACAGATAGAAAAAGAACATGAGGAAAGTCTCGTTTTACAGAATATACCGAATAGTTCTTTAGCGCCTTTAACAAATAACGAAAAAAAAGAAGTAAGAAAGATGTTTGGTGTCTTGTGTAGTAAAATCAAACATTTTGATGAATTAGGTCTCTTCAAATATTATCGAGGGTTTGATTCTCGTTATGTTTCACATTATCTTTATCTCCCAATTATTGCGCATAAGCTGAACAACTATCATTATACCAAAATGCTCGAACATAAAAGTTTACTTGGATATTTAGTTAAAAGTGATCTAAATTTTCCATATTGTTATGTTCGATGTGTTGATGGTGAATATTATGATAATGAAATGCACCAGATTGATAAGAAACAAGCTATTCGTGATTGTGTTAATCATAATGCAATTGTGATAAAAGACTCTGTAGATTCTGCAGGTGGAAAAAGTGTAGAATTGTTACGCCTTCATACTTTGTCAGATAATGCCAAAAGAAAAGAATTGAACCGAGTTTTGTCTGAACGTAGGCATGATTTTGTGATACAGGAATGCATAAAGCAACATCCGAGTTTAGCAAAGTTTAATCCGACAAGTATCAATACATTAAGAGTTTCCACATTATATCTGAATGGAAATTATAGTACTCTTTCTATCATTCTTCGTTTTGGTAAGCAAGGTATGAAAGTTGATAATTGGGGTAGTGGTGGTATTATGGTTGGTGTATCGCAAACTGGTCAATTGGCAAAGAAGGGGTTTGATATTAAATTGAATGAGTACATAGAATACAATGGTATATGTTTTGAGAATGAGATTTTAAAACAGATTCCTTCTTGGAGAAAATAGAAAAGGCTCATACCACACAATTTTCTTTATGCAAATTTATTGGATGGGATATTTGTTTTAATGAAAGCAATGAGCCGGTAGTTATAGAATTGAACAGTTCTCAATCTGGTATTATTGGAGAGCAATTATGTACTGGTCCTATTTTTGGTGATAGGACACAAGAGGTTATCAATTATTGTTCAAAGAAAGAGTTTAAGTATCATAGAAGTATTTTTCAGTATTGAAAATATAGAACAGGCAATGTCTATTATGAATATAAAATCTATATTGGGGGGGGTAAAAAGAGAACTCGTTAGAAAGAATGCCGTGATGTTGGTTAATGTTTTTTATGGAGGAATATGGAACTTAAGGAACAAATGCTTGGCATCGGATAAAAATAGAAGGCGGTATACTGCTCTTTATGAGATGTATTTGGAACATTATGGAGCTTGGATAGGGCTTGGTGCTCAAATACAGAATCCTCCGATTCTTCCGCATGGTCTACACGGCATCTTTATAAGCAACTCTGCTAAAATTGGCAGCAATGTGGTGATTTTCCATCATGTAACTATAGGGTCTAATATGCTGAAAGACTCGTCAAGGATAGGAGCACCTTCTGTTTCCGACAATGTATATATCGGATGTGGGGTGAAATTGATAGGCGATATATTTATTGGCGAAAATGCGAGAATTGGTGCCAATGCAATAGTAGTAAAAAATGTACCTGCGAATTCTGTTACTGTGACAAAGGGTACAGTGTCAATAATTAGAAATGAAATTTTAGATAATGAATGGATTCCGAATAATGGATAATATAAAATTAAGTAATGGTGTGGAAATGCCTCCTATAGTGGAAACCACTAATTGGATGGATTATCCAGTCATGAAAAAACTTGTAACAGCAGGAATGCAGATAGGCTTTCGAGCTTTTGATACAGCACGAGACTACGGAAATGAAGATGTCGTAGGTCAAGTAATGAAAGAATGTTTGAAAGAGCAAGGATTGAAACGTGAAGAAATATTTATCACGACAAAAATAGGCAATAGCCAACAAGCATTGGGTAATATTGAAGAGCAGGTAGATATATCTCTTCGAAATTTACAAACAGATTACATCGATCTTTGGCTCATGCATTGGCCTTATCCAGACCATTATGTCGATACTTGGCATAAGATGGAAAAGGTTTATAAAAGTGGTAAGGTGAGGGCTATAGGTATGGCAAACTATCGAATTCGTCATTTTGATCATCTTTTTAAGCAAGGAATTGAAATTATGCCTCATTGTGTGCAGATGGAGCTTCATCCGATGCGAACGGCAGAGGATATTGTTGCCTATCTTCATGAGCGGAATATAGCTATACAGGCATATTCTCCTTTGTGTCGTATGATTCCTAAAATTCGGGAAAATGAAATATTGAAGAGTATAGCTAATACTCATGGAAAATCAGTTGGACAAATAATATTGCGTTGGCATATTCAGAATCATACCGTGCCCGTATTTAAATCATTAAAGCCAAAACGCCTTGTGGAAAATTTTGACATATTTGACTTTTCACTTTCTGAGGAAGAAATGGATATTGTTTCATCTTTAGATGAAGATTACAAGTTCCATTTGGAATCGACAAGCTGTCCTGGATATTAATACAGAAAACAATGTTGAATAGAATATTAAAAAAGAGCTTTAGGAAACTAACAGGCTGTGACATTATTTGTAATACCTCTTGGTATAAATCCATGTTCATAGATTTGAATCATGAAATTTATCCAGACAATATATGGTATCGTAATCATGAGGAGCGAAACTATGATTTGGTAAATCTTGGTAGTAGTGGAGGCAAGTGGGCTTTCGATTATTCAGGCTTGGGAATGAAAGCCATGAACTGGGCACAACAGCCACAGACACTACTTGAAGATTACAATTTGCTACGACATTTCCATAGCATCTTAAAACAAGGAGGATATGTATTGATAACCATTATGCCGTTCACCGGTCTCAATAAAAAAACTGGACTTATGGATGCAATGAAATACGTTAAGTTCGATATTCAAGGTGAACCTATACAGCCTTATATGTTTAAGGAAGCTCAACGTTACGCTAAATATCCAATTTTGTTTAAGAAACCAGCAGTAAAAGCTTTATTAAAATATCTATTAGGTAAAGACAAACCGATGAAAATCAATCCAACAACACAGAAGGATAGTAACCCGATGAACCAAGAACAGTTGGAAACAGATGCAAAACGCTGGATAGATGGTTGGAAACATCAATTCAATATAAGCGACTTTGATGCCCCTCTTACGGAAGAAAACAAGAAAGGCAGAAATTATAGAATAGATTTGATGCGTCAGTTGATAGATTTCTGTGTAGAGCGAGGTTATAAACCTGTATATGTTATTCCTCCAGTAACTGAACATTTGGCAAAATACTACACTCATACGTTTGAAGAGACATATATCTATGGCTATTTGAAACAGGTCGATAGAAATGTCTTGACTCTTGACTATAGTAAGAGTATGGAATTTAGAGATGATAATCTTTATTTCAATAGCTTCTTTCTAAACATGCGAGGCAGAAAGCTTTTTACAAAGAGAGTGCTTTCTGACTTGAATTTATAAATAGATAAATTTTAAATGAAAATAGGAATTTTAACCCTTCCCCTCCATACAAATTATGGTGGAATCCTTCAGGCGTATGCAGACGGTGTTGGAGAGAATGGGACATGAGGTGGTGGTGTTTGATAAACCATATATTTATGAGATACCATTGTGGAAAAAATGTCTGGCTTATCCCAAAAGGGCAATATGCAAATATGTCTTGAAAAGAAATGCCATCGTTAGATGGGAGAAGGTGGCAAGTTATAACAATATTACAGTAAGACGAAATACCCAGAAGTTTATAAACAAACATATCCATAGAAAGGAAATAAAGAACTACTCAGAACTTGATGCAAATGATTATGATGCAATAGTTGTTGGTTCTGATCAGGTATGGCGACCTAAATATTTCGGAGCAATAGAGAATGCTTTCCTCGCTTTTACAAAAAAATGGGATATAAAGCGCATAGCATACGCACCTTCATTCGGCGTAGACACATGGGAATATGATGATAAACAGACTGAGAACTGTAAGGCTCTGGTTAAAAAGTTTGATGCCGTGTCCGTTAGAGAACAGTCGGGTGTTGACTTATGTAAAAAATACCTTGATGTAGATGCCGAATGGGTACTTGATCCAACAATGCTACTAAATGCAGAGGATTATATCAAATTGTTTAGAGATACCAATACCCCACAAAGTGAGGGAACTGTACTCGACTATATCCTCGACAGGGATGATGATAAAGATACTATGATACATAAGATTGCTGCTAATACCAATCTAAAACCATTCAGACTGAATTCTCGTGTTGAAGATCCGACGGCACCGTTAAAAGAACGGATTCAACCGGCGGTAGAAAAATGGCTCAGAGGGTTCTACGATGCAAAGCTCGTTGTAACCGACTCATTCCATGCCTGTGTGTTCTCTATATTGTTCAAGAAACCATTTGTGGTAGTAGCAAATCGGGAACGTGGTTTGTCAAGAATAGAAAGCCTTTTGGGATATTTTGGATTGACAGACCGTATCGTAAGTAATGCTTCAGAAGCTATGAGCTTGTCTGATATAGATTATGATGCAGTATATGAAAAGCTTGAAAAGATGCGTGTAAGTTCTAAGAGCTTTTTACAGAAAAGCTTGTAGTCCTTTCTCTATTTTATTTATTCTTGTCTCATGCCCAAATTCATAGAACTTCATCTTTCATATTACGGACAACCAATTTATATCAATGTGGATACGATCTCATATTTTTATGAAGAGGACGGAGTAGTTCTATAGCCATTTGGAAAAGAATCTGAAATGTCCACGTCGCCTGATAGAAACATTGTTGCCAGAGGATATCCGTTCAATAATACCGCAGTAATGATAGATACCACAATATTGCGATTGTTTTCCGTAATGCGTCGGCTGAAAGTGGAAGATGAGGAAATACAAAGACTCTGCCTCCCTTTATTCCATACAGACAAGAATCTGTTTTGTCGTTTCGTCGCACCATATCTGTTGCTGCTTAAAGGAACAAGCAACGAGATGTCTGTAAAGATCGTTGTAAAAGAAGATCACGGCTCGTCTGTAAATATCGTAGTTGTAACGGTAGACCCGGAAACAGGTCTTGGTAATATTGTTGATGACTATTCTTATGTTACGACGACACCACCTACAGACATGACAACGCTGTATAGTATGATGTTGGGGTATGTG